>Ga0335082_10000895_pt1 | contig 31342 bp, 26 predicted proteins | sample Lox_Sample_41_FD_206718 | JGI IMG/M metagenome (GOLD analysis project Ga0335082, IMG submission 206718) | Soil microbial communities from Loxahatchee National Wildlife Refuge, Florida, United States - Lox_Sample_4.1 | ecosystem: Environmental > Terrestrial > Soil > Wetlands | place: USA... | reverse complement strand
AGGGTGGCCATCTCCCGCGCCTTGGCGCGGTTGGCAGTGGCCAGGACCAGCAGCTCGCGCAGCTCGCTAGAGGGCGAAGGAGGTCTCGCCGCGCGCGTCGACGGCACGCCGCTGGAGCGCCACGAGGTGGGCGATGCCCTGCTCCGCCAGCGCCAGCATGCTGCTCAGACGGTCGCGGCCAAACGGCGTCTGCTCCGCGGTCCCCTGCACCTCGACGAAAGCGCCGGATCCGGTCATGACCACGTTCATGTCGACCTCGGCGCTCGAGTCCTCGAGATAGTCGAGATCGAGCGTGGGCTCCCCCTTGACGATGCCCACGCTGATCGCGGCCACGCAGTCCCGCACCGGCGTGCTCGGGAGCAGGCCCGCCTTGATCACCGTGCCGATGGCGTCGGCCATGGCGATGAAGCTGCCCGTGATGGCGGCCGTCCGTGTCCCACCGTCGGCCTGGATGACGTCGCAATCCACCCACACCGTCCGCTCGCCCAGCTTGGCCATCTCGACCACGGCGCGGAGCGAGCGGCCGACCAGCCGCTGGATCTCCTGCGAGCGGCCGCTCGGGCCGCTCCGCTCGCGATTCATGCGCGTGTTGGTGGAGCGCGGGAGCATGCCGTACTCGGCGGTCACCCAGCCCTTGCCCTGTCCCTTGAGGAAGGGTGGCACCTTGTCCTCGATGGACGCCGTGCAGATCACCTTGGTGGCGCCGAACTCGACGAGCACGGATCCTTCGGGATGCCGCAGGTAATCGCGCGTGACCCGGACCGGACGCAGCTGATCGGCGGCCCGCCCGTCGTGCCGGGCGCTCATCGAGGGGAGTCGAGCTTGACCGGGAGCGGCTGCGTCTGCGCCGTGCGCACCCGCTGATCGTAGCGGCGCTTGTACTCGGCCAGGCTGGCGCAGATGGCGCGGGCGATCGCCTCGCGATGCTCCGGGGAAGCCAGCTTCCGCTCCTCTTTCGGGTTCGTGAGGAAGCCGATCTCGATGAGGACGGCGGGCATGGCGGCGCCGCCCAGCACGTAGAAGCCGGCCTGCTTCACGCCGCGATTCACGAGCCGGAGCGAGTGCGTCATCGAGTCCTGCACGGTCTCGGCGAGGAAGCTCGACTCCTGCTGGAACTCGGACTGGGCGAGATCCCACAGGATGCTCTTGAGGAGATCGGTCTTCTCGCGCGACTGCGGGGTTTCGAGCTGCACCACGTTGTTCTCGGCGGCCGCCGTCTGGCGGGCCTGATTGTCCGTGGCCTCCGAGGAGAGGAAGTAGGTCTCGACGCCCTCGGACACCGCCTGCGGATGGGCATTGGCGTGAATGGACACGAACAGGTCCGCGCGCTGCTTGTTCGCGAAGTTCGTCCGCTCGCGGAGGGGCACGAACACATCCGTGCTCCGCGTGAGCACCACCTTGATGCCGAGCCCGTCCTCGATGAGGCGCGCCGCGCGGCGGGTCACGTCGAGCACCACGTCCTTCTCGAGCACGCCTCCGGGCCCCTTGGCGCCCTGATCGTGGCCGCCGTGGCCCGCGTCGAGCACGATGAGCCTGAGCGGCGCCGCGGTGGTGGGCGCGGGGCGCGGACCCTGGGCGGCGGCGCTCTCCTTCGTCCGGTACACGTCGACGACCACGCGGAAGGGATCCTGGAGCGTCGCCGTCTTCACCTCGCCCGCCGGTCCTTCGAGGACGATCGTGAGCACGCCGTCCGGGCCGGCCGGATCCAGCCGCACTTCCTTGACCAGCCCGTCGCCGATATCCTCCTGCTGGGCATCGGGGATCGCGAGCCCGCTGAGCCTCACGCGCACCTGCGTCTTTCCCGGCACGGTCAGAAAGGACAGCGCCGCACCGGCTTCCACCACGATGCGCGTGAAGGACGGATAGGAGCGATACCGCAACTCCTCGAACGGCACCGCCATGTTCACGCGCTTGATGGCCGGCTTGGCCGCGGCCGTCGCGGGCCGGACCACCGTCGTGCCGGGCGCAAGCCGCGCCAGCCCCTTGTCCAGGAAGTCCGTCGGGATCAGCCAGCCTTTGGCGGTGGCGCGGGGAACGCTGTCGAGGGTCAGCGCCTGGCCCTGGAGCGTCATGCGGGCCTGGTCGCGATTGAACTGCGCGGTCCGCTTCGAGACCGTGAGCGTGCCCGTCTTGCCCTTGGCGGTCCAGGACCCCTTGAGGAGACCGGCCAGCCTCTCCGCCGGCACATAGGAGCCGCCGTCATCCATCACCTCGACGGTCAACGGCCCCAGCACGCCCTTCGGGCCCTTGATCTCCACGGTGCCGGGGCGCGGCGCGGCTCCGGCGGGAAACGTCCCCGCCAGGGTGGCGCAAAGCGTGAGAAGCGCGGCCAGGACTCGCATGATCAGCGTGGGCTTTAGAGTACCCGCCATTCTATCAACGGGGCTCGAATGGACGAAAGAAAAGGGGCCCGCAGCCCGGCTGGGCTGGGGCCCCGAAATGGTGGACGCAGTCGCAACCAATTCGAACCCTCGCCGAGATGCATATCACTTTCTCTCTTCTCGATACACGGCCGCCTTTCGTCTATCAACAAATTGCTGAAAAGGCGAGAGAATTGAGCCGCCTCGGAATGTCGGCCTGCGCTATCGCCAGGATGCTGAAGATCACGGACAAAACCGTGACCAAGGCCCTGCGTTATTGCGAAAGCGGCCCAAAGGGCACGAAACCGAGCGCGTAGTGCTCCCAGAACAACGGATTCCGCGCGTTTACATCGCCGATGGGACTTCGATAGGGGCCGACTAGGAGGAGTATAGGGAGGCGATATCGACTGTTCCCCAAATCCGACCAACTGAAACCGCCCCCGCCAGCTCCACACAGTAGAAACGCAAGAGTTCATCCAGTCTCGAACTCCTGAACGATCAGTAGAGCACCGGGTCGGGCTACCCGACTCCGTGGTGGCGGAATGGGGGATGAGAAGGTTCTCGTCGACCGGATGCGAAATCCGTATATGATAGACATGATCTAGACGAGGCAGCGATCTGGCTGAAGTGGCGCGCCGAGTTCCTCTATGAGGGGCGCATAGGCGAGAACGTCGTCGGCCAGGTGGCAGCTAAGGCTCGGACCCCGCAAAGGCTTCGGCCACACAGGGGCAACCGCCACCTCGAAAATCAGAACTCGAGGAGGCGTGCCCGTGACCAATCACAGTGATATTTCCGTAAGTCCCGCCAATCACCCTGTCCGTCCATCCCCGGCCGACGCCATCGTGGCCGGTCGTCGATCCCGCAAGCCGTCCGGGTCAAGGTCGCAGCGCCACGGGCTGACGCGTCTGAAGGCGGCCGTCCGAGGACTAGGCAGCCGAGTCATCGATCGACGCACGACGCTGGGCAAGGCCTTGGTTGAGTGGAGGCAAGAGCTCATCCAAGACCTCGGCGGTCCTGACGCTGTTTCCACACAGGCACGGGCCATCGTCGACCTGGCTGTCAAGACTAAACTGCTGCTTGACAGCGTCGACGCCTGGCTCTTGACGCAGCCATCGCTCGTAAATAAACGGGCCCGGGCGCTCCTGCCCGTCGTGCGTGAACGGCAGCAACTCGCCGATAGCCTGGCTCGGTACCTCACCATGCTGGGGCTCGAACGCCGTCGAAGAACCTTGTCGCTCGGGCAGGCGATCGAAGCGGCCCCGGACCTGGCCTCCGTGGACGACCCCACGCCGCACCGAGTTCGGCGCAGCCTGAAGAGCGCGTCATGAAGCGCCGCGTGACGACCCCCGTAACGCCATTTCCACCGCCGCCGGCACCGCGACGGAGCTGTCTGAAGTTCTTCGCCAAGCTCCGCTGGATCGACGGCACGCCGCTCCTCAATCACTTCGAGCGATATCGCCGGAAAATCTTCACGGACGTACTAGACTCCTTCGATCGTCAGGGCCGCGTACGCTACTCGCAGGCGCTGCTGGGACGAGCGAAAAAGAACTGGAAATCGACCGACCTGATCCTGGCCGCCCTCTATCGCCTCGTCGGCTACGACTCCCCCGGTGGGAACCAGTGTTATATCCTCGCTAATGACCTGGACCAAGCTGCCGACGACCTTACGCTGGCTAAGAAGATCATCGCCGCGAACCCATTGCTCCAGGAGCGGCTGATCGTGCGCAAGGAGACGATCGAGCGCGCGGACGGCAAGGGGTTCCTGAAAATCCTCCCGGCGGGTGACATCGTCGGCGCACACGGCAAAACGTACTGCTTTCTCGGTTACGATGAGATCCACGGGCAGACGTCCTACGACCTCTTCGAGGCCATGGCTCCTGACCCGACCAGGGCCGACGTGCAAGTGTGGATTACCAGCTATGCGTCAATCCACCACCGGCCCGGGATCCCGCTCTTCGATATGTTCACGCGCGGGCAGCAGGGGCTGGACCCGCGCATGTACTTCTCATGGTTCGCCGGGGACTACTGCACCGACAAGGCCGCCATGCGTGGAACTCCCGAGCGGCGGGCGAATCCCTCACTCAAGAGCTTCGAGCCCGGCTACCTCGAGCAGCAGCAGCTGCGCCTGCCCGCCCACAAGTACCGTCGCTTGCATCTCAACTTGCCGGGCGCGCCAGAGGGCGCCGCGTTCCAGCCCGAGTCTGTGATGGACGCGATCGAGCGGGGCGTGCGCCGCCGGCCGTACATCCCGGGAGTGAAGTTCGTCGCCTTCTGCGACCACAGCCACGGCTCGAACGACGACGCCACGCTGAGCATCGGCCACGAGGCCGACGGGAGCTTTATCGTGGACCTTGTCATCAAGCAGGGTCCGGCGCCCCCGTTCAGCATGGTCAAGATCATCCCGCGATTCGCCGCGATCCTGCGCGAGTACCACGTGTCGTCGGTCTCGGGCGACAGCGTCGGTGGCGAGACCTATCGCGGTGAGTGGCTGGCGGCGGGCATCCAATACCGCGTGAGCAAGGAGACGACGAGCGAGCTGTACGAGGCCCTCGAGCCATTGCTCAACGGGCACCGCGTAGTCCTCCCGGACATTTCGGATCTCGAGCAGCAGCTGTTGGGGCTGGTCTGGAAGGGCGGCAAGATCACGCACCCAGGTGGCCAGCACGACGACTTCGCTACCAGCGCTTCGGGCGTGGTGTCGTTGCTCGCGGGCTCGGGCGGATGGGGGATTCTCCCCCCTTTCAGCTGGGTGACCACTTCGGCCGACCGGGCCGAGACTTACTGGCGAAACAGGCAGAATACCAACACTCAGTACACGCCTTCTCCTGCACCGGGTGAGAAGCTGGGCCCACCGCCCGTCACAACCTGCGGCCATGGCATCGACATCATGGACAATGCGCATCGCAGTGAGTGCCGCGAGGCCAGGAAGCGTTTCCTCGAGATGCCTGAGCCGGCAGCGCCCACGCTCATCAACGCCGACCAAGGAACGCACTGGGTCCTCGGCCCAAACGGGAAGGGAGAGGTCTACGTCGACAAACGAGGACTTTGACCTGGCAAGGCTTACGAACAGTGACAGATCTGCGGCCGGAAATACCCCGAGAGAACGCGAGCGCAGCACCAAGCGGAAAGCCGGAGGTGTGGGCCCTAGGGTGCGTTGGCGACCTGGAAGCCTGAGGGATGGATCATCACCCAACATCTCCGGAGCGCGTTTCCTGCTCCCCTTTGCTGAGTCGCTCCCATCCATCCGGGTAAGGCCGATGAGGCGTGGTGGCGTGAACCCGGCAAGGGTGAACCACTGACAGTACACTTTCGGAACCGCGTTGCAACGTCCTGCAACGCCACTGACGCCCAACGAGAGGGAATCGCAGCATATTGAACGGCTCCGAGACGTCCTACTACATCCTGCAACGCCGTCTCCGGGTTCCAGGGGTGCGACTCCTCAGGGTGCAGCTCTGAACCGAGTCAGCCAGTCGGTAGCTGATGAGCAGGTGGATCGTGGCGGGTAGCTCCGTTTGGGGCGAACTCATGGCGGCCGTCGGTCTGGATATCGTGCTTATCGTCATCCTCTACTACGTCTCCGGACTCTTGGCCGAGGCGATCAGGTAACCGCCTCCACTTTCACCCGCACCTGACGACCAATAGGGCACCTTGCCCATGAGGGCACACGTCACGCCGGTAATGGAAACGCCACCTTACCTTCACGCGAAGCGCGGCATCGCTCTTGCTACAGTTGAAGCTGTCATGTCCGATCAGTCTCAGCAGCGCGCGGGCGAAATGGTGGTGCCGGACGCCTACCCGAAGGAACTCCAGCGAGAGCTCGCGCTCAAGAACGGCGAGACGCTCCGCATCAGGCCCATCCGGCCGGACGACGAGCCGCGCCTCATCGAACTCTACAATCGCCTCTCCCGTCACACGGCCTACCAGCGATTCTTCACTGTGATGCGGCGCCTCCCGTCCGACTGGGGCCACTACTTCGCCAATGTGGACTACCGGCGCCGACTGGCCCTAGTCGCCGAGCGCGAGACCGTGGCGGGCATCGAGCTCATCGGGGTGGGGCGCTACGAGCCCTCCGACGACGAAGAGACGGGCGAGGTCGCCTTCGTGCTGGAGGACGGCTACCAAGGACAGGGGCTTGGCGCGGTCCTGCTCGACGCGGTCCTCCAGGCTGGCACGGAGCGCGGGCTCACGCGCTTTCGTGCGTACGTGCTCGCCGAGAACCACCGCATGCTGCGCCTGCTGGCGCGCCATACGCGCATCATCGAGAGCACGACGGAGCAGGGCGAGACCACCGTCCTCTTCGAGCCCAGCTGACTCTAAAGTTGTCATTCAGTGCTCAAGCGCGAAGCGCTTGCGCCCCCATCGCGTCGGGGCATGCCTGGGCATGGCCCTATCCACCAGTCCTGCTCGAGTTGATCCGCGTCACGGCGCTGGACCGGAAACCCGCACGCCTCGACGCGCTGGCGCACGATCTCGGCGGCAACGTCGGCCGCGGCATGCACGTGCCGACTCAAGCTCGCTCCCAGATCCAGCGAGCCGGGCACTGCGCCCACGAGGCACACATCGAGCGGGCCGGTGCCGGCAAAGCGCGCGACGGCGAGGGCCTCGGCCACGGCCGGGTCGTGCGGGCTGACGCGTGGAGCGACAGGCAGGCACTCCAGCTCGGCTCCTTCGTACACCCGCACGTCGCCCGGGTTCCCGGCACCCGCCACAGCGTCCACGATCACCACAGCATCGTGCCCGTGCAGGTAGCTGATCAGGCCCAGCCCGGGCGTCCCGAGGTCGAGCAGCTCCACCCCCGGCGAGAAGTCGTAGCGCCTGCGCAACAGCTCGACCACGAAAGGCCCGAAGCCGTCGTCGCCGAGCAGTACGTTTCCGAGACCGATGATGGCCAGGCTCACAGCACCTTCACCGTCGCGATCGTGCGGCCCGACGGGTCCAGGGTGTGGCAGGCGCAGGCCATGCACGGGTCGAAGGAATGCACGGTCCTGAGCAGCTCCAGGGGTTGTTCGGCATTGGCGACCGGCGTCCCGACGAGGGAGGCCTCGTACGGACCCGGGAGACCCCCTTCGTCCCGGGGGCTCGCGTTCCAGGTGGTCGGAACGACGGCCTGGTAGTTCGAGAGGACCCCGTTCTTGATCACGACCCAGTGGGACAGCGTGCCACGCGGGGCCTCGTGGAGCCCGACACCTTCGATCGCGCCCTTCGGGAAGGAGGGGATGTTGTAGCTCGTGCTGTCGCCCTTGCTGATGTTGTTCACGAGGCCCTCCCAGTGCTTGGTGGCCAGCTCGGCCAGCATGGCGCTTCGGATGGCCCGGGAGAGGTAGCGGCCCATGGTGGACTGCATCCGGTCGACGCCGATCGGCCGCCCCGCGATCTTCGAGACGCGGCCGAGGGCGTCGTCCGTCCACGTGCGGGTGAGGGCGTGCCCCTGCGCGTAGCCCACCAGCACGTTCGCCAGCGGCCCCACCTGCATCGGCTTGCCATCGAAGCGTGGGGCCTTGACCCACGAGTACTTCCCGTTGTCCTGGAAATCCGTGTAGTCGGGGTCCGTCTCGCCCTGCCAGGGATGCTGCGCTCCCCGCCCCTTGTACCAGGCATGCGTCACGTCCTCGACGACGCCTTTGCGAAAGGCCCCGTCGCGGGAGCCGGTGATCGGTACGACGCCGGCGAGATCACCGCCCATGAATCGCCCGCCCGGCAAATCGAAGGCGCTCGCTTTCCCGTCCACCGGCAGATCCGGCACGGCCAGGTAGTTGCTCACGCCCTTCCCGACCTCGAACCACTCCGGGTAGAAGCCGGCGATGGCGCAGGCATCCGGGAGGTAGACCTGCTGGACGAAGGGCACGATCTGGTCGAAGAGGGACTTGATCATGTACAGCCGGTCCAGGTTGAGCGTGGCCAGGCTGTCGAAGTTGATGGCGTTCATCACGCCGCCCACGGCCAGGTTCTGGATGTGCGGCGTCTTGGCGCCGAGGATGGCCACCACCTGGTTGGCCTTCCGCTGAAATTCGAGGGCCTGGAAATAGTGGGTCAGGGCGACGAGGTTCACCTCGGGTGAGAGCTTCATGGCTGGGTGTCCCCAGTAGCCGTTGGCGAAGATGCCGAGCTGGGTGCTCTGCAGCAGCGCCACCACCTTGCCCTGCACCTTCTTCATCTCCTGGGGGGAGTTTCCCGGCCAGTCGGAGAGGCTTGCCGCGATGGCCGCGGCCTTGGTTGGGTCCGCGCGGGGAATCGCGGCCACATCCACCCAGTCGAGCGCGGACAGGTGGTAGAAGTGCACGATGTGGTCGTGGAGCGCGTGCCCGATCAGGATGAGGTTTCGGATGAGCTGGGCATTGAGCGGCACGTCGAGACTGAGCGCATCCTCCACCGCGCGCACCGAGGCCATGGCGTGGACAGTCGTGCAGACGCCGCAGAAGCGCTGAGCAAAGACCCAGGCCTCCCGCGGGTCGCGCCCGCGCAGAATGGTCTCGATGCCCCTCCACATGGTGCACGAGGCCCAAGCCTTGCTCACCTTGCCTCCGTCCACCTCCGCGTCGATGCGCAGGTGGCCCTCGATGCGTGTCACGGGGTCGATGGAGATGCGGGCCATGGGGGCTCTCCTCAGGGCTCCGCCGGCGGGCGCCGGCCAGCGAGTCTGAACATGTAGTTCCATTCCTCGGTTGACGCAGGCAGCACCGCGAAGTATTTGACGACGACGCCGAACGCCGCGATCGCGAGCGCGATGTAGCCGAGGGCGATGAGCACTTCGGGGAGGGCCGGGAAATAGCTGACGTACCGGCTCGGGTTGTAGGCGATGGTCGTCGGCACGAAGCGGTAGTAGGTTCCCCCCAGACACGCGAGCGTGGCCATGTTGAGCAGGGTTCGCGGCGTCTCGCGCGCGGCCCTGCTCCGGAGCACCACGGCCGGCACGAGGATGAGCGCGGTCTCGACGAGGAAGAGAAGGCTCATCCGATCGAGCGCAAAGGCCGCTCCGAGCTGTCTGCGCCAAATAAGGTCCCCGAAGCGGACGGCAAGGAAGACGAAACACACCCACGACAGCAGGTTGCCCAGCTCTCCCAGGTCCTCGAGATCGAGTGGCCGCGAGTAACGGAGACACGCGATGAGGAGCACGAAGGTCACGAAGCCGAGCCCGGCCACGCCCGCGGCCAGAAGGTAGAGGAGCGGCAGGAACGGCGTCTGCCAGAGGGGGTTGATCTTGTCACCGGCCAGGAGCAGCAGCCCCCCCAGGGAGGACTGGTGCATGAGCGGCAGCACGTAGGCGCCGGTGATCACGAAGGGATAGATCCGGCGCAGGAACGGCGCGGCGCGGCGCAGGGTCGCCCGGGTCGCGTCGCTGCCCGTGTAGTAGAAGCGCTCCAAGACGAGGGGAAGGTTCTCGAAGCCCAGGAAGATGGCGCAGTAGAGCGGCATGCAGACCGCCACCTCGAGCATCGCCGAATGGGCGTTCCAGCGCCAGGGGAGCAGGATGTTCCAGAAGTTCCACGCCCGTCCCACGTCGAAGCCGAGGGCCAGCAGGCCCGTCGCATAGAAGAGGAACCCCGTCACGAGGGCCGTCCGCATGACCTTGTGTAGCTTTTGCCGATTGAATACCCAGGCGGCCATGCCCACGGCCAGCGGCCCCGAACCCAGGGCGGTGAGCGTCATGACGTTGAACGTTTTCCAGATCCCCCAGGCATACGCATCGTTCATGCCCGAGAAGGGACCGAGCGGCGAGAAGAACCGCACGAGAGCCAAGCCGAGACCAAGGGCGGCCAGCGCCGCGAAGAACAGGAGTGTCGGCGTGATCACCGGCTCGCGAAAAACGGGGACGCCCCGCTGCCAGTGGTTGACGAGGACCGCGCCGGTCGTGTCCTGCGCGGTCACAGCTGATCCTTGAGCCCTGTGCGCTTCTCGCGCTCGGGTCTCTCCGCCTCGTGGCGGTCCCAGTTGCGCTTGATCACCGAGCCCAGCAGCGCCGCGATGACGAGAGGCCCCGCGAGCCATTTGTAGATCACCGACGTGACCTTGGTGGCGTAGTGACCGAGCGAGGTCGAGCCGAGCTTGGGCAGGCCGATCTTGTCGAACGGCACGCTGGAGTGGGAAAGATAGAGCACCTGCGTTCCCCCGGCCTCATGCTCCCCGTAGACACGGTCCTCGAAGTACCTGCCCGGCGTGACCGCGATGCGCTCTTTCGCCTGGGCGAGGAGATCCACCCGCTTGCCGAAGATGACCGCCCCCGTGGGGCACACTGCGCAGCACGCCGGCTGCTGGTTCTTCTCCAGGCGCTGGTCGAAGCAGAACTCGCACTTGACGATCTTTGGGTTCCATTGATCCCACTCGAATTTCGGCACCTGGAACGGGCAGGCCACCTCGCAGTAGCGGCAGCCGATGCAACGCGATGAGTCCCAGGTGACGGCGCCCCACTTGTTCTTCTCGAGGGCGCCGAAGGGGCAGCCGGTGACGCACGCGGGGTCGAGGCAATGCATGCACTGCCGCTTGACGAAGGCGGAGCCGGTGCCGTGCGGATCCTGGTAGAGCTTGATGATGTTCTTGGTCTTTTCGTTGAGGTCCAGCGGCGTGTCCCAGAGGCCCCCGGAGAGCGTCGTGTCGGGCGGCAGGCCATTGGCCTCGTTGCACGCGGGCATGCAGGCCTTGCAGCCGGTGCAGATCGTGTTGTCGTAGAGCATGCCCACGGCGTCGGGCGGAGCTTCGGGATGCGCGGGGTGCTCGAGGGCCGCCGCGGGCGAGGCCACGGCGACCGTGGCAGCGCCACCGAACCCGACGACCCGGAAGAATTGGCGGCGGTCGATCGGGGCACTCATGTCTATTCCTTCGGGTGCGCGCCCGGGTCCCCGGATTCGGAGCCGGGCACTGTCTCGTCGCCCTGCACGGTCGAGAACTTGCGGGAGGCCACGTAGCCCGCCCCCGCCAGCGCCCCCACCACGCCACCCACGACGAGCGCGGCGGGCACGCTCAAGGAGCCCTGCGGCGACTCGATGGGTGCATACGTCGCCGGAGGCGTCGCATTGTTGATTTGGATCACCTGGAACATCGGCACCCGGAAGGCCACCTTCTTCTCGGTGCAGCCGATACAGGGGGCGCCTATGCCGATCGGCCAGGCGTCCACGACCTCGTTGAAGTGCCGGGTGGAGCAGCCGGCGTGCGTGTCGGGGCCCTTGCAACCGAGATGGTAGAGGCACCAGCCCTGGCGGTGGCCCTCGTCGCCGAACTGGCGCGCAAATTTTCCGGCGTCGAAGTGGGCGCGCCTCGGGCAGTGATCGTGGATCGTGCGATCGTACGCGAACTTCGGTCGCTTCTCGGCGTCCAGCTCCGGCAGCGTGCCCGCTCGCGCGTACTGGAGCACCGTGCCCAGGAGCGTGTAGGGATTGGGAGGGCACCCGGGAAGGTTCACGATGGGCTTGCCCTTCACGATGGCGTCGACGCCGACCGCGCCGGTGGGATCGGGGTCAGCCGAAGGAATGCCACCCCAGGCCGCGCAGGAACCGATCCCGATGACGGCCGCCGCCTGCGCCGCCACCTCCTCGAGCATCGAGACAGCGGGCTTGCCAGCAATCTTCATGTAGACGCCCTTGTCCTTCCGTGGGATCGATCCCTCGACCACGAGGACGTACTTCCCGGCGTTTTCCCTCATCGACGTTCGGAGCGCCGCCTCCGCGGCCTTGCCCGCGGCGGCCATCAGCGTCTCGTGATAGTCGAGGGAGATGAGATGCAGGATCAATTCCCCAAGATCAGGCTCGGACGTGCGCAAGAGCGTCTCGGTGCAGCCCGTGCAATCCTGGAAATGGAGCCAGATCACGGGGAGCCGGCGCGCCTGCGCGACCTCGCGCGCCACCTCGGCGGCGCGCGCGTGGTTGGTCAGCGAGAGGCCGAAGGGGGCCGCGACCATGAGCTTCGCGCAGAAGAGCACGAAGTCACGGCGGCTTACCCCGTGGCGGGCGATATGCTGGCCAATCGTCTCTTCGCCGTGCTTCGTGACGTCCGGCATCAGGCACCTCTCGTCATGGATTGGTGGGTCTCGTGGGCAGCACGGGACGCAGCAACCCCCGCCGCGGTCACGCGGCGAGCCTCCAGAAATGCGACCCACTCGGCGATCCCCGTCCCGCTGCGCGCCGAGACCTCGAGGAGACGCGGCGCAGGCATGACCCGCGCCAGGGCCTCCTCGAGGGCGCCCCGGTCGAAGTCGGGCAGCGCGGGCAGAAGGTCTACCTTGGTGAGGAGCACGAGATCCGCCTTGCGGAACATCACCGGGTACTTGAGTGGCTTGTCCTCGCCCTCGGTGACCGACAGCGCGACCACGATCGCCGCCTGGCCGAGGTCGTAAATGGCCGGGCAGACGAGATTGCCCACGTTCTCGATAAACAGGGTATCGGCCCCGTGGGCCGCATCGTGGTGAAGGGCGTGATGGACCATGTCCGCGTCGAGATGGCAGGCCGATCCCGTCGTGATGGCCTCCGCCGGGATCCCGACGCTGCGCAGGCGGACGGCGTCGCGATCCGTCTCGAGGTCGCCGGTGATCGCCGCCAGCCGGCGCGAGGTCCCGACCGCCCGGGCCGTGGCCTCGAGCAGCGCGGTCTTGCCCGCGCCGGGCGAGCCCATGAGGTTCACGGCCAGGACACGGTGTTTGGCGAAGTGGGCGCGGTTGTGGGCGGCCATTCGGTCGTTGCCGGCCAGGAGCCGCTCGTGCAGCTCCACCGGGACGAGCTTCGTGTCACCGCATCCGCAGGTGTCACACATGGGCAGGCACCTCCAGCTCGATGCGTTCGAGGACCAGTGCATCGCCCCCGGCGAGACGCGCGGGCAGGCCACAGTCGGGGCAACAGAGGGCGGATCCAAGGATCAGCACGGTGCCGCAGGCCTCGCACCGCCAAACCACGTCCTCGCCGGCCAGATCCAGTTCCGCCTCGGCGCACAGCGTGCCCGCGCGCAGGTGGCCGTAGGCTGTGACAAGGAGGTCGGGCTCCACGCCGGACAGCGGGCCGATCCGCACCACCACGCGGTGCACGGCCGACGCGCCGTGTGAGCGGGCTTCGCGCTCTATCCGCGCGACGAGCGCCTGGGCAAGCGAGTACTCGTGCATCAGAGCACTCCCCTTCCGTCGCGCGTCTCGCACCACCGTCCGGGCGAACAGCACGGCGGCAGCGAACACCAGCGACTGGCCCCGCACTCTATGAGTGGACAGTGGCGGGAACAATAGTGCGTTTGCATCATCCAGCCAGGGCCACGGCCCGAACCGGGCCTACAGAAGCGCATTGGTCCTGAGGTCGGCCAGCACCGCGGCGAGGAGAAGCACGAAGGCCACCACGAAGAGCGGCTGCCCGACAAACATGAAGAGGGTGAACATGATTGGGGTCGTGTGGATCATCACCAGGAGGGCAAGCACGTTGAACACGACCGCCAGCACGATAGCAATTCTGAGTATCCGGAGCGGGATCGGAATGAAGTTCATCGGAGGGCCGTCTTCTTTTGCTCCGGGTGCGCGGGGCCGTGGCAAGCGAGACACGACACCGTGCCGTCCATCAGGGAGCGCATGTCCTCCTTCGGGTGCCCCGCGGAGTTCAGGAACCTCTGGGACTCCGCATGACACCCGAGGCACCGGACATTCGGGTAGGGTTGGGCGATCTTGATCGGCAGCTCATACATCCCGGTCGTGTAGCGCCAGACGTGGCCCAGGCCGGCGAACTTGGCCTTGAGAGTGCCCCCCAGGCCATAGTCCGAGTGGCACGTATAGCACTGGCTTTCGCGAATGAAGCGGTTCTTGAAATGCGTGGCCGCCAGCGTATCGCTCTTGACGTTGCGGAGATCCTGGACGAACGGCGTCATGACATGGCAGGAGCCGCAGGCCGACACGGTGGTGCTGCTTTCCAGGCCGTGGGCGAAAGCCAGAAAGGCGACCATCAGCGGGACGAGGCCAACGGCCACGAAGAGCCAGCCTCGGGCAGTACCCGTGATCGTTCCGGCGCGCAGGCTCCGCCAGGCGAAGGCCAGGAGCACCAGGTTGAGGACCGCGAAGGCGATGCCCAGGCCGACCAGCCACTGGCTCGTGGTCCCGATCCAGCCGTGTGGCAAAGGCGCGCCTCCCTGAGCCTCCGCCACTCCAGGAAGCAGGACGAGAAACAGCCCGGCCAGCCTCGCCACGGCGGTCACTTCCCGCCGGGATAGTTCTTGAGCCAGTCGGCCTTGATTTCTTTTGCATTCTGCTTGTCTTTCTCCCCGAGCAGCCACTTGCCTCGGTCGTTGAGGTCATCAGGCTTGAATCCCTCTTTCTTCGGCATGGCGGCGACATGACAGTACTGGCAGTTCTGGACGGACAGACCCGCGCCCTTGGCCTGCGTGAACAGCTGGGGCGTGGCGTTCCCAGGCCGGGCGGTAGTGAGCGATGCGAGGATCAAAGCTGCCGAGACGGCGATCCGAGCGTGCGTCATGGATGAAGTCTCCGTTTGGGCGTGCGCTGTCGGCTCCCCCCGACTCACCAGCTCACGCACTTTCATCTCGTTCTCTTGAATCTGTGCGGGGTGCCTCTCCCGGCGCGGCCGCTTCCACCCGCGGGTCCCAGGTCGTGGCGGTGCATCCACGCCACAGCTTCCAGCCGGCTGTGCACGTGGAGCTTGCCGAGGATGCTCTGGGTGTGGTTCCTGATCGTCGCCGGACTGACACGGAGTCGTCCCGCCATGGTTTTTGTGTTGCCGCCGGTCGCCATCATGCCGAGGATCTGGAGCTCTCGTGCGCTCAGCAGGCCCGCCCGACCTGAAAACGCCGCCACGTGCCTGGGGATGAGATCGAGCGCCCTGATCGTCGCTGTCACGTCGCGAAACAGGTGCACCACCGCGGGGCGCCCGCCGCTTGACGTCGGGGTCTCGCAGGCGGTGACGTCCAGCCAGACGTCGTGCCAAGCCTTCGTGCGCGTCTGCATCTCGAGGCGGTGAACATCACCCTTCGCGGTGCCCGCCGTGAGGACCTCGCAGCCCTGGCCGCACATCCCGCCACCGTTGCCATCCGCGCCCGCGAGCGTCTCGCAGCACGCCCGCCCAACTACCTCCTGCGCGCTCCAGCCGAGGAGCCGCTCGGCAGCACGGTTCCAAAAGATGATGAGCCCTCTTGGATCCACAACGAAGGCCCCGTCGGCCGTCTCTGCCAGGATCTCCTTGAGGGTCCGTGAGCACGGCGACGCGGCGTGAAGGATCTCCGCGCCCGAGGAACACGAGTCCGAAGCAACCGACGCCGGCGCAAGCTTCTCCATCACATCCTTCCTCGCGGGCCTGCCAGCGGGGCGCCGCAAGCGCGGGCGCACACGGGTGGGCACGATAGACAGCCCGCCCCTTCTGAGGACCGCGTCGGTGGACCTGCGCATGGGTGCCATCTGCCGTCGTCGAACAGCAATCTCCATGCCGAGCGCGCGGAATGCACCCTGACATCTCAAAGTGGTTGATTGCGAACGCATATGGAGGACGTGCGCTCCTTCTGAATCCTTGAGGCTCCATCGCGCTGCCAACGGGCTATCGGTCGCCAGCCGACTGGCACCCACCCGCGCGAACCACAACTGCGACCGCGTTCCGGAAGTGAGTGTTGCGGCAGTTCTGGAGGCTCTCGCTCGTCCTTGCGTATCACCCAGACCAGCCGGGTTCGAGCGCTATGCTCACTAGCGGAGCATGGCATGGCGCTGGCTCTTCAGCTTGCGTTCGGCCTGATACCAATCGACCTCTGAAGATCCCGCCGGCCGACCTCTCTCCTCCCACAACCAATACGCGAGCTTCGCAATATCTTCATACTCACGAGCGTTCATGCCTTTGCCACCTTTCGAACATCGCGGTCAAACCCGCAATGCGTGTCGCTACGGCCGGCGGCAACCTTTCTTGCTCGCACATCCGTCTTCCATGCCTTGGCGTCGTCCGGGCTGATGCGGGTCTGCCGGAGCGCGCGAATCAAGCGATGGCGGCGGGCTCGCTGGAACGGGAGGTAGACCGCGAAGGCGGCGAGGAAGAGGACGATCAGACGGATACCCAGGCGAGTAGCCGCCTCGTTGACAGGGTGGCTGAGGACATATCCGAGCCCGATCCATGCGCCTGCCCACGCCAGGGCACTCACGGCGCCGTAACCGACAAAGCGCGTGATGCTCACCATGGTCGCACCAGCCAGGCCCGATGCGATCGCATTCAGCTCCGGCAGGAATCGTGCCGCGAACTTGAATGCCCCGACGTGGCCGAAGAAAACATGTTGAGTGCGACGAACCAGCGTTCCAGAGTTCGGCGCGAACCGCCCGAGCATCTTCAGCACCAGGCGGCCGCGCCATTGGCCCAAACCGTACCACGTCAGATCGGCAGCGAGCGCCGCACCGACCGTGATGCCAATCATCACAGCCATGCTCAGGTGGCCGCTCCCTGCCAGCGCGCCCGCGGCAAGCAAGGCGGGGACCACGGGCACCGGTACGCCGGCCTGATTGCCCAAGACCCAGGCAAACAGAAACCATCCCGCGTGCTCCAATATCATAGGCTCCCTTCCCCGACCGGCGGCGATCTCCAGCCCTCAGGCATGCAAGTCCCCGGCTGTCTAGATGAGTCCTTTGTTTTCACAGACCCCCGATGCTGCTGTCCACGTAGCGTGTGGCGCCGCCCGGCAGGTGCGGCAAGTTTCGCCTTCCACGCAGAGTGGAGCCGGGCAAGACACGCTGAGATGCCTTGGGATGACGGACCGGCCGGGAATCAAGGGCCGCGCATAGCATGGCAACATCGACAACGTCGTACGCGTCACTCCGCTTCCGACAATCGGAGCGATCCGCGGCCGCGCCCACAGCAAATATGCTGCACAGCACGAATCCGGACAGAAACGCACCAATGATCGCGAGGATGGCCATCGTCAGCATGCCGGACCTCCCTGATGGTCCACGTTCACTGAGATGCAGCAAGGTCTACGACCGTGCCAGCCGCTGGCCAGCGATCGCGTGCCCCACACTCTTCCACGGGTGCCGCACGGTCTCGGATCAAGAGCCATGAGTCTTTCACCCCCAGCTTGTTCAAAAGGCAATCGCCGTGCCGAGTCACAAGAGTTAACTGACGCCTCGCAAATAGCGGACCGGGAAGACATGCGGAGAAGGACCAACCCACATGGAGCCACCCGCGCCACGGTCCACGTGCTCATGGGCCACCGACCGCCGGCCGGTTGGCACTCCGCACTCGAAGCGCCGCGATCACGTCATACAGCGTCGTCGTGATAGTTGCTGGGCAATGATGATTCACGAGTCGAATGCCCTTGCCCGGGCGCTCCCGTCCTCGCTATCATCGGCCTCCGATGAGGTGGTCGAGTTCGCCTCGCGCGCAAGGAGAGGCAGTGACCGCACCGCTCGGCCACTGGTCTGCAGCTGCATGGTCGTCACGTACCGCGTGCGTGCGCGGTTTGGTCGTTGTCGCGCTCGCCGGCGCATCGTTCGTGTGGTGGGGGTCAGCGGCTCCTCCGACATCTGCCCAGCCTGCCGCGCAAGCGACGCAGCCAACCCAGCCTACGGCCACGCCAATCCCGGTCCCCGAGATCGCGCAACGTGCCGAGGAGGTGGCCACGCTCCTGCGACAGACGGCCGAGCGGGTCGCAACGGACCCGGAGGTCCAGGACGTCGACACCCGGCTTCCGGCAGCCAGCGAGTGGATCCGCAGTCGGCTGGTCGCGACGGCGCAAACGCTCAACTGGTCGCCTTCGGCAAGTGCCCTGGCCGACCTGAGCGACTCCTGGATGCTTATGCGCTCCCAGCTGGCCGGGTGGAACGACACTCTTACCAAGCGGGCGACGCAGCTCGAGCGAGACCTGAGTCAGCTCGAGGCGCTGCGGGCGACCTGGTCGAACTCACGCACGGAAGCGCTGGGGTCCCAGGTTCCGGCGCCGGTGCTCGAGCGAATCAATGCGACCCTCGCCGCGATCACCACGGCCCGCGAGGGCGTCGCTGATCAGCGTAAGCGCGTCCTCAACCTTCAGGATCGGACGGCCAGGGAGCTTGCCCACTGCGACGATGTCCTGGCCAGGATCGCCCAGGCCCGCAAGGAGCTGGCCGGGCCGCTCTTCGCCCGGGACAGCCTGCCGATCTGGGATCCCCAGACCTTTACGCTGATCTCCGGTGACGTGGGTCCGCTCCTGCGCCGGTCGCTCGGCGACAGTCTCGAGCTGACGAGGCAGTATCTCGCCGGGCAGCGCGGCCGCGCGCCATTCCAGGTCGCGTTCTTTGTCATCGTGCTGATACTCGCGCGCCTGGCGCGCGGCCGCGCGCGGCATCGGGCCGAGAAGGAGCCCAGCGAGCAGGCGGCCGCGCAGGTCTTCGAGCGTCCCGTGGCGTCGGCGCTCATGCTGACCCTGCTGGCTACCGTCTGGATCTACCCGAACCCTCCCCGCACCCTGCTCAATGCCTTGGGGCTCATCATCCTGCTTCCGGCCGTGCTGATCGTGCGGAGACTGGCCGCACCCGCCGTTGTCCCGGCGGTCTACGCGCTGGCGGCGTTCTACCTGGTGGACCGCGTCCGAGAGGTCTGCGGGGTGGTGCCCATGCTAGAGCAATGGGTGCTCCTGCTCGAGATGGTGTGCGGGATCTTTTTCTTGGCGCTGGCAATCCGCTCCGACTACCCCGTGACGGACACCACCGGTGAGGCCGCCTCGGGATGGCGGCACGTGCTCGCGTGGCTCCTCTGGGGCCAGCTCGCGTTGCTGGCGAGCGCGGTGCTCGCCGGCAGTTTCGGGTACATGCGCCTGGCGCGCCTGCTCGGGACCGGCGTGCTCGCCAGCAGCTATATCGCCCTGGTGTTGTACGCGGGTACTCGAGTCGGCGAGGGGCTGGTGGGATACGTGTTGCGCGCCCGTCCGCTGCGGACGCTGCTCATGGTGCAGCAGCATCGCGAGCTTCTGCAGCACCGCCTCCAGCTGGCGCTGCGCTGGGTTGCCGTCGGGACGTGGGCCTACTTCACCCTCGACCACCTTGAGGTGCTGGACCCGATCTGGGCGGCCTTCGAGACGGTTTTGGGCGCGCGGTATGTTCGGGGATCGGTCAGCATATCGCTGGGCGACGGGGTGGCATTCGCGCTCACGATCTGGGCGGCATTTCTCCTGTCGTCCTTCATTCGGTTCCTGCTTCAAGAGGACGTCTACCCTCGGGTCGGGCTCCCGCGCGGGTTGCCCTACGCGCTCTCGAGCATGGTGCACTATACCGTCATCCTCATAGGGTTCCTCTTCGCTGTGGCCGCCCTCGGCTTCGACCTCACGCGTATCACCATCCTGGCGGGCGCCCTTGGGGTGGGCGTCGGGATTGGCCTCCAGAACGTGGTGGCGAACTTCGTCGCCGGTGTGATCCTGCTGCTGGAGCGTCGGATCCGTGTGGGCGACGCGATCGAGACCGGAGACCTGCAAGGCGAAGTCCGGGAGATCGGGTTCCGTGCAAGCACGATCCGGACCGGGGTCGGCGCCGAGGTTATCGTCCCGAACGGCAGGTTGACGTCCGAGCGGGTGACGAACTGGACGCTGACGGACCGGAAGCGCCGTGTGGATCTGACGGTTGGGGTCGACTACGCCTCCGATCCCGCGCGGGTGCTGGCCGTCCTCTGCGAGGCCGGCAAAGCGTACCCGAAGGCCCTCACCGAGCCGGCGGCATTGGTATTGTGCACGGGATTTCGCGACAGCGCTTTGAACTTCGAGTTGCGGGTGTGGGTGGGGAGCGCCGAAGATTCGGACTTGGTTCTGAGCGAACTCGCGGTGGCCGTGCATGCTGCCCTCGCGGCGGCCAAGATCGAGATCGCGTTTCCCCACCGCGACATCCACATTTACAACGCTGAGGGCGAGCAACTCGATCTTCTGAGCCGGGAACACCGCAAGTGAGTAGCGGCCGTCGTTTCCAGTACCGCCAGGCAGCTCAAAGCCTACGATCTGATCTAAGCGCGATGAGTGCTGTGCCAACGCCCGCCTCCGCCGCCGCGAGTCGACCAGAGCACGAACTGGCTCCGGCACCCAGGAGCTCGCGGCTTCGTGGCGTCTTGAGCACTAAAGCCCCAGATCGCGAGTCTCAAGGATCTCGGCCAAGGGCTCGTCAAGCTGGTCGGTCGCAGCCCATCGGCTACCCGGGACTACACACGCCACGGCGGCCGCCTCGAGGCGCGAAAGGAAGAGTCGACCGCGCACGTATTTGAGCACAACGTAAGCCCCCAGCGCCGCCACGACGACGAGAGCGAGCCACAGTCCTACCGCGGCGATACGGGCAGTGGCATGCACGACGGCGGCGCTGAAGACGCGTCCCACGCTTACCCACAGACCCGCCCAGAGCACCAGGCCGGCAGTGTCATACAGGAGGAAGCGCGCGCGTCTGACCGCGAAGAGGCCAGCCAGCGGCGCCACGACCGTCGTCAACCCAGGGATAAACTTCGCGACAAGCAAGGCACTGACGCCGTAGCGGGCGAAGAGGTTCTGAGCTCGCCGCACGCACGACTCCGGTTCGGGCGACCAGCGGCAGAGACCCTCCAGGATGTCGGCGCCACGACGCCGCCCCAGTTCGTACCAAACGAAGTCAACGCCCAGGCTGACAACCGCCATCACGCCAAGCACCAAGGGAATATTGACCCGCCCGGTTGCCGCGAGGGCGCCGAGCCCGAGAAGCGCCGGTACCGCAGGGAGTGGGACTCCCAGCTGCTCGGCGGCGACCAGGGCCGGGAGGATGACCAGGCCGTAGTGTTCAAGCACCCAAAGGTTGCCAGCAGCGGCGTCCATGCTACCCGTAGATGGCAACTCGCGTGCCAATCACTGGGACGGCCCGATGCTCCGCAAATCATTGAAGGGGAATACACGAGCGGAACGCACCGAACTAACGCGCCAACGAAATCATACTAGCGGGCTGCCGGTTGCGCGCCCGCCATCAGCTGGGGCGGGACCCTAAGGACCCGTGTCCTCTCGGTCATTTCGGGCTAGATGCGCATTCAACGGGCTCACCGGTCTAAAGGCGACGAGGACCTTCCCGAGTTGTGTGTTGCTGTGGAACAGCGACATGGCCGATATGCGTTGGTGTTCCGCCTCCGCTACCTTCCCGATGCCCTCCGCGTAGAACGTGTACAGCGTGTCCGTGACCGAGACGACGGCGAAAATGTCGATCCTGTACTCTGTTTTGACCAGGGTTGCCCTGAACGTACCAGCCGGCGTCTTGATCCGATACATGCCGGCGTGCACCGTGGTCGCACGGATGCGGCCGCTGTACCATTTTCTGTCGGGGTTCTTGACGCGGTAGACGTCCATCTTGCCGTCGAAGACTCTCGTTCCGCCCGGCTCGAGCGCCGCGATCAGGTAACTCAGCGGCGGGTCGTAGTGCACCAGCGCCTTGTGAGCGTGGGTAATCTCACTGGGTAGGACGAGGCTGCCATCCGCCGTTCGGCTCAGGTACAGCGTGTACTCCTCTCCAATGGTCCTCTTCCAAGTCTCTCCTCTCCGGGTTGCGTCAATCGGTACCAGAATCTCGCGCAGTGTCTTGCCCCGGCCGGAGCCCGACGTAATTCTATACGTCCATTCGCCCGGCTCCCACCGTGCGACACTCAATGGATCGCTCAGCGGCTGCGCTGTCTCAAGAGCCCCCGTCTCAACTGCTTCGACAACGCCCTCGCCGAGAATCTCGTGCACTTCACTCGGTATCTCGATGGGTGGGGTCTCCACCGCGCCGTCGCCCCCCCGAGAGGTCCCGGACGACAGGACGATCCCTGCCACCACGAAGACGATCCGCAGGGCGAGTAGAGAGGCACGGTATGCGTTCATGTCGGTCGCCATGCGGCGTTCATGCTATCCGTACGTGGCAACTGGCGTGCCGAACCTCGGGGCCGACGCGATGCTTCGTAGATCGCTGAAGAGAAAAGCATGCCCAGCGCGAATCGAACTCCCGTGCCGGCGGAAGCGTGCCAACGGGCCGTCGCCTGCAAGCCCACGATCAGTACGGGAGCTCGGCCTCTCTCAGCGCTACAGGTTTGCCCCAACGCAGCGCATTTCATGCCCGGCATCAAGAAGTACTCGCTCCAGGTCCGACAAAAAACGAGCTAACGGGCGCTCGCACTCCTCGGCCATCATCTTGAGTGCCCACGGGCTAGCACGTGCCGAGCCGTCGGCATCGCGGCCTTGGCGTCGAGCGTTTGGATTGCTGCTCTTGTCCGACCGCGGGCATCTTTGCACTCGGCTATTTGCAGGCGGTACCAACGCTGATACGAACGCTCGGCACGGTGATTGCGCTTTCTTCAGTGGCCGCAGAGGACGGAACATCAGTCGGCTGAGACAGAGCATCGCGGCCTGGTGGCGGATGCGCGCAAGCAAAGGGCCTGCGCACGGTAACGCTCGTGGTCATGGAAATCGGCGTTGCACCTGCCAGCGTCGATCCGGAGGGTTGCGATTTTGTTTCGACGTTGTTGGCAACGAACCGGTGGCGCGCGCCGCACCGGACCAGTCCTCTCCACCAGGGTGATGGGGGACGGGGTGCCCGGCCGCGCCGCTCGGCTCGCTCCCCTCATCCGGCGCGCCCGCGAGCTGCTCCGGCGGCGGTCGGTCCTCATCCCGGTGCTCGCGCTGATCGCGCTGCTCGCCGCGCTCGTGGAAATCCGCACCTCTACCGTCCAGGCGCTCGCCCTCTCGAATGCGGCCCGCAGCCTCACGTATCGCGTGGAGGCCGGGCGGAGCCCGTCCGCCCGCTTCCCGGGCTCCGGGCCCTATGACGAGCGCCTGGGCTACACGCGAGTGCCTGCCTTCGTCGACCGCCTCGAGGCGCGCGGCTATCGCGTGGACGCGCAGACGCGGTTCTCGGCCGGGCTCGAGCGCCTCGCCGCGCTCGGGATCTCCCTGCCCTATCACGAGAAGACGCGGGCGGGCCTCGAGGTGCTCGACCGAGAGGGCTATCCCATCTATGCCAGGCGCGATCCGGAGGAGATCTACGATCGCTTCGACGCGGTCCCGCCGCTGCTCGTGAACGCCCTGCTCTTCATCGAGAACCGCGAGCTGCTCGATAGCGCAAAGCCGTTCCGGAATCCCGCAGTGGACTGGCGGCGTCTCGTCAAGGCGGTAGGCGTCGAGACGGTCGGGCGCCTCGGGCGCGAACGCCATGCCATCGGCGCGAGCACCCTGCCCACGCAGCTCGAGAAGCTACGGCACTCGCCCGAAGGGCGTACGCGCTCGGCGACCGACAAGCTGCGCCAGATGATCTCGGCCAGTCTGCGCGCCTATCAGACGGGGCCGGCCACCCGCGCCACGCGCCGTCAGATCGTGGTGGACTATCTGGACTCGCTGCCGCTCGCGGCGGCGGCCGGTCACGGCGAGGTGCACGGCCTGGGCGATGGTCTCCGTATCTGGTACGGCGTCGACTTCGCCGAGGCCAATCGGCTGCTTGCTGCCACTCCCGCCGTCGTCGCCAACGCGCAGCGTGCTCATGTCTTCCGGCGCGCGCTGAGCCTCATCCTGGCCGCGCGGCGGCCATACTTCTACCTGATCGAGAACCCGCGCGGGCTCGACGAGTTCACCGACAGCTATCTCCGGGTGATGGCGCAGGCCGGAGTGATCGACGCCGGCCTGCGCGACGCCGCGCTCGGCGAGCGGCTGGATCCGCGCTACGGCGGCGGCGCGCCGCCCGCGGCCTTCGTAGAGCGCAAAAGCGCCACCCTCGTGCGGAGCCGTCTCAGCGGGATGCTGGGCGTGCCTGCCCTCTACGACCTCGACCGGCTCGATCTCACCGCGCGCAGCACACTGGACGCGCCCGCGCAGGAAGCGGTGGGGCGCTTCCTGCGCTCGCTGCGCGAGCCCGCGACCCTCGACCGCCTGGGCCTGGTGGGCGAGAAACTGCTGGGTGGCGGCGACCCCGCACGGGTGCTCTACAGCGTGACCGTCTACGAACGGGGGGCGGGGGTCAACCGCGTCCGCATCCAGACCGACAATCTCGATCAGCCGCTCGATATCAATGGCGGCGCGCGCATCGATCTTGGGTCTACCGCCAAGCTGCGCACGCTCGTCTCGTATCTGGAGGCGGTCGCCGCCCTCCGCGATCGCTACGCCCGCCTCGAGCCCACGGCGCTCGGCGCGGTGACGATTCACCCGAAGGACCACCTGGGGGCCTGGGCCGTGGAGTATCTCGCCCGCGCCCGGGGGACCGACCGCGCGCTCCAGCCCATGCTGGAGGCCTCGCTCGAGCGCCGCTATTCCGCGAACCCAGCCGAAGCCTTCTTCACGGGCGGGGGACTTCACACCTTCCGCAACTTCGACCCAGAGGACGACGCGCGGGTACTGACGATCCGCGAGGGGTTCCAGAACTCAGTCAACCTCGTCTTCATCCGCCTCATGCGCGACGTGATCAGCCATCATCTCTATGGCTCGCCCGACGCGCTCGCGCGCATCCTGGAGGATCCGGACGACCCGCGCCGTGACCGCTATCTCAGTCAATTCGCCGATCGTGAGGGCAGCGAGTTCATCCGCCGGTTCTACCGGAAGTACGAAGGCCTCCCGGACGAGGCCGTCCTCGCCTTGGTGCTGAGCGGTGCGCGGCAGACTCCGCGGGGCCTCACCCATGCGTTCCGCTCGGTCTATCCGGAGGCGAGCCTGGACGTCTTCCGCGATCACGTGGCGCCCCGCGTGCCCGGGCATGCCCTCACCGACAACGCCATCCAGGAGCTCTACGAATCGGCGGCGCCCGAGAACACGTCGCTCGCCGATCGCGGCTACGTGGCCGGGGTGCACCCGCTCGAGCTCTGGGTGGCGGGCTATCTGCGGCGGCATCCCGGCGCGGGGCTGGGGCAGACGATCCGCGCCAGCAGCGCCGAGCGACAAGCGGTCTACCGCTGGCTCTTCGTGACGCGCCACCGTAACGCCCAGGACCACCGCATCGCGAGCCTGCTGGAGCTCGATGCCTTCCTCGACATTCATCGGGGCTGGGCGCGCCTCGGCTATCCGTTCGCCTCCCTGACCCCATCACTCGCCACCGCCATCGGGAGCTCGGGCGATCGGCCCGCCGCCCTCGCCGAGCTGATGGGCATCATCCTCAACAACGGCGTCCGCCAGCCCGGCGTGCTGATCGAGCAGCTCGACTTCGCGACCGGCACGCCCTACGAGACGCGCATGGCGCGCGCGGAGACCCCACCGACGCAGGTGCTCATGCCCGAGATCGCCGCGGTGGCGCGCGGCATGCTCGCGCAGGTGGTGGAGCAAGGCACCGCGCGCGGCCTCAAGCCCGCACTCGCGCGTCCGAGCGGCGGCAGTCACACCGTGAGCGGCAAGACCGGCACCGGTGATCATCGCTATGTGGTCTACGCCGAGAATGGCTCGGTGGTGGAGTCGCGCGTGGTGAGCCGGGCAGCGACGTTCACCTTCCTGCTGGACGATCGCTATTTCGGCACCATCACCGCCTACGTGCCGGGGTCGGAGGCGGCGCGCTTTCACTTCACGAGCGCGCTGCCGGTCCGGATCCTGGGCCACCTCCTGCCCACGCTCGATCGCCTCTCCACGTCCCCGCCGCTGAATGGTAACTGCTTGTCTGGATCACGTGAGTGTGCCAATCGACTGGCAGCTGACCGCCGTTGAGCACGTGAAGTCGTGCGCCACCTCATTCCGGCCGCTCGCCACGCAAACTCTTTCATCCGTCTCCGAGGATGTGCCGAACGGACGGCGCCGACAGGAATGTTTGTCGAAGCGGCTCGGCCGGACCTAGAGAGTCTGCCAGCTTCAAAATAGTGGCGCGGCTGAGAACTCGGTGGTGTCCGGCCAATTCTCTGTTGGCGGTGCGTTCGTGAAGATCCGCCGCGGTGCCGTGAACTCGCCAGGCGGCCAGCGGGACCTCGAAGCCGTCGATTGTCGACAGCGCCTCGTCGATACACTCCTGCGCGCGCTCGAGATCGCCTTCGGCCATCGCGACTCGCGCGTTCGCGTCCCAGGCCAGCGCCTGCCACGTGCGCTCGGCGGTCGCCCGCGTCACCTCGAGAAAGCGCGCCGCTGCCGCCCGCGCCTGCCCAAGATCGCCCTGCGCCAGCCACAGGTCCGTGAGGGCAGATTCGAGTGCCATATGCCAGTACCAATCGCATATGATCATCTGGCGATTCATGGCATCCTTCGCGGCCGCCAAGTGTTCACGGGCCCGCGCATAGTGTTCCAACGCAGTTTCCGCCGTACCGGCCAGAATCATGCAGATCCGCAGTGCAGGGGTCAGCACCGCATCTTTGACGCCGGGAAGGGCCGATTCACAGATCGACAGGGCGTTCGCAAAATCCAGGGCCTGGAGATGGACCCACGCCCGGAACACACGCAACCGCTGCGCATCGCGGTCGTTGCCATTCTTCTCCGCCCTCGTGATTCTGACTTCGAGCTCGCGCAGCGCCTCGCCCCACTCGCCCAGAAACAGCAGACTCCAGGGCATGATGAGTTCACTCTTGTAATACGTGGCGCCGATGTCGGGAGTTTTGTCGGATCCCTCGAACAGGATGGCGATGCTCTCGGCAGCGCTCTGGTATGCGGCACGGTATGCAGAGGAAGCACACTGGAGGTAGACGGCGTCGATCAGATGCAACGCGAGGACGCGACGATCCCCGACCTCGCGGATTTCCGCGAGGGCACTCTGGTAAGCTTCGACATCCCGCGGATTCCACCCGCCGACCCACACGCGCCAGAAAAGACAGCTCGCGCGGGTTCGGGCCTGCAGGAGCGGATCGCTCTGGCGGGCGCTGAGCCGTAGCGCGCGGTCCACGACTCCAAGGCAACGCTCGGCACTGCTCCAGGCCAACGGAAGTGACAGGCCGACGAGTCCACGCGCCTCGACATCGATCAGACTGTGGGATGCTGCCCTCGTGACAAGCATTTCATACGTTTCAACCGCGCGCGCGTCGAGCGACACAACATAGATCGCCGCCAGCTGCTCCAGAATCTCCGTTTCACGGAGAGCGCGGTTCTTCGCAGGGAGTCTGCTGGACAGCTCAAGTGCGTGCTGAAGGACGGTCGTCGCCTCCCTGTTGGCATATCGTCGTGCGGCGTTGTCAGCAACCATCTGCAGATATTTGACGGCCCGCCCCAAGTCGAGACCGTGTTCGAAGTGATGGGCCAGCCACGGTGCGGTTTCGCTCAGTACTCCCGCGAACCGAGTCTCGCCCCATTCCGCGACCCGCCTGTGCAGCATGGGCCGGCGGCCCGGTGAGATCTGCGCATAGAAAACCTCTCGGTACAGCGCATGCGTGAACTCATAGTACGGCGAGATTGTTCCATCCGGGAACGTTCGGGGTACGGCAGGCCGCACGATGTTATGTCGGCGCGACAGGCGCTCGCACACATCTTCGAAGCTCTCAGGTTCGACCTCCAGGGCCGCGGCCTTCGCAATGACCGAGAACGACAGGTTGGGAGAGAGGCTCGCGGCTTCGAGGACTCGCCGCTCAACCTCGCTGAGCTGATCGATCTGGGCTTCGATCATCTGCCTGAGAGTTTCGGGCACGGCGAGTGCTATTTGCGTCAGGGGCACCCTCAGCTGCCAGCCTTCGTTCTCGCGAGAGAGAAGGCTCCGCTCTGTCATGTGCTCCAACGCCGCGACCATGAACAGCGGATTGCCCTCCGAGTGCCGGTAGACCAGCCCGGCGAGGCCGTCAGGCAGCGGTGCTCCCGGCGCCTCGGTCAGGAGATATTCGGCCACCTCTGCTTCGTTGAGCGGCGGCAAGGCGATCTCCCGAGACAGGTGATGAACGCGCAGATCCTGGCTGACCACCCTCAACGGATGGTCGGAGATGACCAAGTCCGCCGGACGGCACGTGGCGACCAGCATGAGCTTGGCTGGCTCCCAGTGACGCGCCAAAGCTGAAACAAGATCGACGGTCGAGTGATCCACCCACTGGAGATCCTCGAATACGAGCAACAGGGGGCTTCGCGCGAGCGTCCGCAACGCTTCACCAATCTCGCGCAGCATACGCTCCCGCGTCGCGCCGAGAATCTCCCGTTGCAACAATTCCCGGTGCACGTGTGTGAGCAGGGCGGGAAACTGCACGAGCCAGGTCGGGGCCTGCTCGGTCAACGTTTTGACCACCGATTCACCAGTGGAACCGCCGCACAGCTGACCGAGCGCCTCCAGCATCGGGTAATACGCTTCCTTGCTTCCATACCCTTCGATACATTGTCCGCGCCCGATGCGAAGGTGCGGCACGTCGATCGCAGCTTGCCGCAGGAATTCGTCGACCAGCGTCGTCTTCCCTATGCCGGGCTCGCCTGTCACGAATACGATCTGCCGTTCCCCCTTCAACGCCCGCTGCAGGGCCTCTCGCAACGCCGCGAGCGGGCGCTCTCGGCCCACCAGCCTCCCCGCGGCCGAGGCCGTCGACAGCACGGGACCCGACGACGCACCTTCGCTGACCGCAGCGATGAATCGGTAGCCCCGCCGGGGCAGGGTCTCGATGAAGAGCGGCTTCTTCGAATCGTCCCCGAGCGCGTTCCTGACCTCGAAGATGTGGCTCTTCAGGACTTCCGGCTGGACGTGCGTGTTGGGCCACAGCGCGTCAAGGAGCTCGTTGTGCGTCACCAGTCGTCCGGGGTGCTCGACCAAATACCGCAGGAGGGCATACGCTCTCGGTGTCAGCACGATCCGCTGCTGGTCGCCTCGATCCCGGCCACGCCATAGACACTCGTTGACGGTGTCAAGCCGGAACGGCGGGAACTCCTTCATCATCGATCCCTCTACGGGGTTGGCAATGCTTCATCGCTTCATCCGCAGCCGTTCGCCCCGGACAAGCAACGGGCCTTCTCGGTCGACACGTCCCAATCTCCGCGGAGTCTATACCTTTTTTGAGCCTTTTGGGGATCACCCAAGCCGAATATGGAAACCGAGCCGCGCCTATGATATTGGGCAAGAGCGCAGCCTATCGCAGACCGGCAACAGGCCGCCACCGGCCTTCTCATAACTCCTTGTATTTCTTGCCCTGTCCATACAGCCGGACACGGCAAACCGACCGGTCACCCTTCTTCAACCAATACATAACCGCGCCCTCACGACTGCAGCATTGAACTGCCTTAGCCTCGCGCCAGGCTGGGAGAAGGGACAACCGTGAGGATCGCCAGATGGCGCTGCGAGGTGCGAGATGCTCACTTCAATCTTTCAAACGCTAAAGGTTCATCGCGACCTGAACGAACTCGTGCGGGGCCTTCCCCTGGCGCTCCAGCCAATATTGGATTTCGATTACTTGAGTCTCTCCTTGCAGGGCAAGACTGGAAGTAGCGCGGTCTGGTATGGGCCCTCTCCCGGCGAGGTTCAGCCTTTCCTGACTTTGACCCCGACGCGCGAGACCCCGATTGAAGCAGAGCAAGCCTCGTGGGTCATTGAACATCAGCAGCCCGCAGTGAGTCCGCGCTTGGACCAAGATACTCGATTCGTGAGCGCTACACGGCTGGTGAAGGAACGGGGCCTTCAGTCGGCGTGCGCCCTACCCTTGACGACCGCACACCGGCGGCTCGGCAGCCTGCATCTCGCGGCCAAGCGACCGTATGCCTTTGCCGAGGGGGACGTGCCGCTCCTGTCCAAAGTTGCCGATCAAGTCGCCATCGCTGTCGACAATGCGCTCAGCCACGAAGAGCTGCAGCACGAGCACGAACGACTCAAGCTTCTGCTCGAGGTGACCACCTCGGTGGTGTCGAACTTGGAGCTGCGTGAGGTGCTGCGCGCGGCGATGACGACATCGCGGCGCATCATGCGGTCCGATTCCGCGGTTGTGATGTTGCCGGACCCGGGCAGTGGCAAGTTGCAGGCCTGCGCGCTCGACTTCCCCGGGGGCGAGGAAATCATTCATGAGGGAGAACTGATCCCTCTCGAAGGCACGGCGTCTGGTCATGTCTATCGTACCGGCAGGCCCTGGGTCGGGGACGTGGCCGATCTCCTCAAGACCGGGCTGGAAGTGGACGCAACGTGGGTCGCCATGGGGTTCAAGGTGGGGTGCGTCTTGCCCCTGATCAGTCGGAACCGGGTCCTCGGCACGCTGGGACTCCGGCGTCGTGACGAGCACCCGTACACCGAGGATGACGTCCAGTTTCTGATGCAGGTCGCCAACCAGATCGCGCTCGCGATCGAGAACGCGCTCGCCTACGGAGAGATTCGAGATCTCAAGGACACGCTGGCCGAGGAAAAGCTCTATCTGCAAGATGAAATACGCAGCGAGCGGAACTTCGAGGACATCATCGGCACGAGCGCGGAGCTGCGGCGCGTCTTGAAGCACGTGGAAACCGTGGCCCCGACCGATGCCACCGTGCTGATCTACGGCGAGACGGGGACCGGCAAAGAGCTGATCGCGCGGGCGATCCACCACCTCAGTCCGCGACGCCCGCAGGCCTTCGTGAAGCTGAACTGTGCGGCGATTCCCACCGGCCTCCTCGAAAGCGAGCTCTTCGGTCACGAGCGGGGGGCCTTTACCGGCGCGATTGCGCAACGCATCGGTCGTTTTGAGCTCGCGAATCGCGGCACGGTGTTTCTGGATGAGATCGGCGACATTCCGCTGGAACTGCAGCCGAAGCTGCTCCGCGTGCTCCAGGAGCGGGAGTTCGAGCGGCTCGGGAGTGGCCGGACGCTCCGGTCCGATGCCCGGTTGATCGCGGCTACCAATGCCGACCTGGCGGCGCTGGTGGAGCACCAGAAGTTCCGTGCCGATCTGTTCTACCGGCTGAACGTGTTTCCGATCCATGTCCCGCCGCTGCGCGAGCGCGCGGAAGACATTCCCCTGCTCGTGCGGCATTTCGTCCAGCACTTCGCCCGGCGGATGAACCGGAACGTCGAGACGATCTGTTCCGACACGATGGAGTCCCTGACCCGGTACCCGTGGCCGGGGAACATCCGCGAACTGGAGAATCTCATCGAGCGCGCCGTGATCCTTTCACCGGGGCGGGTCCTGCAGGTGCCGCTCGAGGATCTGCCGGCCGGCGTCGCCGCCGTCCACGTGAACGGGAAGCCTCGCACGCTGGAAGAGGCCGAACGTGAACACATCCTGGCCACCGTCAAGGAGACGAGATGGGTGCTCTCC
>Ga0335082_10000894_pt1 | contig 31387 bp, 24 predicted proteins | sample Lox_Sample_41_FD_206718 | JGI IMG/M metagenome (GOLD analysis project Ga0335082, IMG submission 206718) | Soil microbial communities from Loxahatchee National Wildlife Refuge, Florida, United States - Lox_Sample_4.1 | ecosystem: Environmental > Terrestrial > Soil > Wetlands | place: USA... | reverse complement strand
CGGGTGTGATGTATGCCACCCCTATCGCGGCCAGAGCCATCCCAGGGTTCCGGCGGTGAGCGAGGCATAGATCAGGCCGTCGAAGAGTGCCTTGAGAGTGAGGCGCCACGAACGGTTGTACCAGATCGAAAGCTGGCAGAGCGCGAGGGAGTAGCCCATGAAGGCAGTGGCGCCGGCGATCTGGAACACCCGCAGGTAGGGCGTGCCGGCCGGCAGGGCGCGGCCGGCCACGTAGGCTGTGAAGAGATTGACCACGAGGAGGAAGACGAACCACTGCGCGAGCTTGCCACCCATGCGGAACATGCCGTTCGGCATCACGGTCATGAGCGCCACCGGTCCCTTGGTGAGCTTCTCCTGGAACTCCGGAGACCTCATCTCTTCTCTGCCTCCGGGGCGTGGCAGGAAGTAGTCTCCCGGCGGGATGGCGAAAGGCCGCAGCGCCGCCAGTACTTCCTCCTCCCTGGGCATCCTCGGAAAGTCGTTTTTATGCCAGAGCGGTGCCATGTGGATGATCGAGCTCGCGACGAAGACGATCACCGCGGCGAGCAGGATCGCAGGACAGAGCACTGAGAGACCGGGCATGGGACCCCCTTGAGTTCTTATCGGGTATCGGGCCGTTCGAACTCTAATCCATGGGCTGCCGGACGAGGAGTCCCCAGCCCTCCCCAAGGAGGGATTCCAGGCGCCTCGGGGCGCGCGCAACCTATTGTCCATAAAGGCCTATCAGGGAGGTTCCGGGGGAACTTCCGGGGCCTTTAGCACTCTAATAGCGCGACTGCTAGAATGCCGACTCAACACACGGGAGATCCGATGACTGCAGGTACCGCGTTGGTTGCGCGCGTGGGCGATCAGGCACTGGCCGGCCCGCTCGGTAGTCTCGATGCCTACCTCGAGCGCGTCAGCCGCATTCCCGTCCTTTCCCGCCCGGAGGAGCGCGCACTCGCCGAGCGCTTCCGCTCCCAGGGCGATCTCGACGCCGCCCGACAGCTGGTGCTGTCGCACCTGCGGTTCGTGGTGCACATCGCGCGCGGCTACAGCGGCTATGGGCTGCCGGTGGGAGACCTCATCCAGGAAGGCAACGTCGGCCTCATGAAGGCCGTCAAGCGCTTCGATCCGTCGCTGAACGTGCGGCTGGTGTCCTTCGCGGTTCACTGGATCCGCGCGGAGATCCACGAGTACGTGCTGCGCAACTGGCGGCTCGTCAAGATCGCCACCACCAAGGCGCAGCGCAAGCTCTTCTTCAATCTGCGTCGTCTGAAAAAGAATCTCAGCTGGCTGTCGGCCGAGGAGACCGCCGCGGTGGCCCGCGACCTGGGTGTCAGCCCGAGCGAGGTCACGGAGATGGAGAAGCGCCTCGCGGCGCGCGACCTGTCCTTCGACCCTACCCCGGAGACAGACGACGAGGAGGCCTACAGCCCCGCCGCCTACCTGCCGGCGCCGGATGCGGATCCGGCCACGGCGGTCGAGGATGCGGAGAGCGCCGACGACAGCAGCACACGCCTGAAGGGCGCGCTCGCGCGGCTCGACGCGCGCAGCCGCGACATCGTCGAGCGGCGCTGGATGTCCGATGAGGACAAGGCGACCCTGCACGAGCTCGCCGACAAGTACGGCGTGTCCGCCGAGCGCATCCGCCAGATCGAGGCGAGCGCGCTCGGCAAGCTCAAGGGCCTGATGGCCGCCTGAGGCGCAATGCGCACCGTAGGGGAATGGCTCGGCGAGTACGGCGCCAGCCACCAGAATCCCACCAACAAGCTGCTGCACTGGCTGTGCGTGCCGCCGATCGTGCTCTCGGTGATGGGGTTCCTGTGGTCGCTGCCGGTGCCGGCGGCCTTCGCGGCCGCCTCGCCCTGGCTCAACTGGGCGACGCTCAGCGCCGCGGCGGCGCTGGTGTACTACTTCGCGCTCTCCCCGGCGCTCGCCTTAGGCGTCGGGCTGGCGTTCGTCGTGCTGCTGCTCGTGACGCAGGCGCTGGCGCAACTGCCGTGGCCGCTCTGGATCACTTCGCTCGCGATCTTCGTCGTGGCCTGGATAGGCCAGTTCGTCGGCCACGCGGTCGAAGGTAAGCGTCCGTCCTTCTTCAAGGACCTGCAGTTCCTGCTGATCGGCCCCTTGTGGCTGCTCGCGGCGGCCTACCGCCGCTTCGGGCTCGCGTACTAGGCGAGCGCGTCGGAGCCCTGCTCCTGCCCCCGCGCCGCGTGCGCGACCGCGGGCGTGCGCCAGCCGCACCGGTAGCCCCAGACGAAGAACCCGAGGCCGAGCACGCCGACCACCACGAGATCCCACCCCCAGGTAATGAGGTCCCGCCCGCCGAATTTCGCGCTCCCCGCCCACGACACGGCGGCGATGACCGGCAGGTAGACGATCATCCACCAGGCACCTGAGAGCTGCCGCGCGAAGTCTTGCCAGCGTGCCTGCGCCTGGTAGTAGAAATAGATCGGCAGCGCAATCACGACGAGCAGGATGACTCCGCCGGTGAGCGGCCACTTCGCCCAGTAGAGCAGCTCGGTCGCGAGCACGAAGGCGCAGGCCGAGATCGCCGGCAGGTACGGCAGGCGCAGCGGCCGCCGGACCTCGGGAGCCGTGCGCCTGAGGACGAGCGCGCTGACCGGCCCCGTGAGATAGGAAATGATCGTGGCGACCGAAATCACCGCGGCGAGCTTGCCCCAGCCGCGGAAAAAGAACAGGAACAGGAAGGAGACGCCGAGGTTCAGCCACATGGCCGGCCGCGGCACGCCATAGCGCGAGTGCAGGCGCCCGAGAATCGGGGGCAGCGTGCCGTTGCGCTGCATGCCGTAGATCATGCGCGCCGTGCTCGCGGTGTAAGTGATGCCCGTGCCGCTCGGGCTGATGAAGGCGTCGGCGTACAGCAGCATCGCCAGCCAGTTGAGGTTCACGATCAGCGCCAGCTCTGCGAACGGGGAGCGCAAGTCGATGCCGTGCCAGCCGGCGCGCGCCAGCATGTCCGGCGGCACCGCCCCGAGGTACGCCACCTGCAGCAGCACGTACACCACTGCCGCCAGCAGGATCGATCCGAGCACGGCGATCGGCACCGAGCGCGCGGGATTGCGCGCCTCGCCGGCGAGGTTCACCGGACTCTGGAAGCCGTTGAAGCTGAACACGATGCCGGCCGTGGCGACGGCGTTCAATACGGCGGCGAAGTCGACCGCCTGCGCCTCGCCGCGGGTGCCGACGCTGAAGTTGTGGGGGTGAAAGCCGCTGACGATGAGCGCGACGGCGGCGGCCGCCGGCACGACCAGCTTGAAGAGTGTGATGGCCGTGTTCGAGTGTGCGAACACCTTCACGCTCCAGAAGTTGATGAGGAAATAGACGATCACCAGCAACGCAGCGATGCCGAGCCCGGCCAGGGCAAGCTCGCCGTGGCCGTCCGGCAGGTGCAGGTACAGCCCGCGCGCCCAGGCGTAGGGCCAGGAGGCCATGTATTGCACCGAGGCCTCCGCCTCCACCGGGATGACGGAGACGATGGAGATCCAGTTGGCCCAGGCGGCGATGAAACCGACCAGCGAGCCGTGCGAGTAGTGGCCGTAGCGGACCATGCCGCCGGTCTCGGGGAACATCGCCCCGAGCTCGGCGTACGTGACCGCGATCATGACCACGATCGCCGCCCCGAGCACCCACGCCCAGATCGCCCCGGGACCGGCGAGCCCTGCCGCACGCCACGCGCCGAAGAGCCATCCGGACCCGATGATCGAGCCGAGCCCCGTCAGCATGAGCGCCAGCGTGCCGACCTGCCGCCGTACGGGCGAGCTCCCGGCCGGTGGCAGAGCAGCTGCGCCGCTCAGGAGCCGGCTCCATCGGCCGCGCTCGCCGCGGCGCGCACCGCCTCGCTCACCCGCTCGTGCAGCCCGTGATCGAGCGCGTCCGGCACCAGCTCATCGTCGCGCGCCTGCGCCGCGATGGCATCCGCCGCGGCAATCAGCATGGCGTCCGAGAAGCGCTTGGCACGCGCCACCAGCGCTCCCTTGAATAGCCCCGGGTAGGCGAGCACGTTGTTGATGCCCTTGCCGTCGGCCGCGTAAGCAGCGCCGTGCTCGCGCGCCACCAGCGGCTCGATCTCGGGGTCGGGATTCGAGAGCGCGAGGATCACCTGGCCCTTGCGCACCGACTCCGGCTTGATGAGGCCCTTGACGCCGGTCGTGGCGATGACGATGTCGGCACGGCGCATCAATGCATCGAGCGTCGTGCCTTCGCCGCCGAGCCCCTCGAGCCGCGCAACGGCGCGCGGATCGCGGTCCGTGCCGATGATGCTGCGGACCCCGACGGCACGCAGCAGCCGGGCGATGCCCGTGCCGGCGGCTCCGAGGCCGATCTGGCCCACGGTGCTCGCGCTCAGGTCGAGGCCGGCATGGCGCGCGGCGTTCCTCAAGGCGGCGAGGGTCACCACGGCCGTGCCGTGCTGGTCGTCGTGCAGGACCGGCTTCTCGAGCCGCCGCTGCAGCTCCTGCTCGATCGCGAAGCACTCGGGAGCGGCGAAATCCTCGAGCTGGATCGCCCCGAACGACAGCTCGATCCCCAGGATGATCGGCACTACCCGCGCCGGCTCCGTCTCGGTCATGAGGATCGGCACGCCGTTGAGCTGCACGAGATCGGCAAACAGCGCCGCCTTGCCCTCCATCACCGGCAGCCCCGCGAGCGGGCCGACGTTGCCGAGCCCGAGCACCGCGGTGCCGTTGGTGATGATGGCGACGGTACGGTCGAGGGCGGTGAAGTCGTGCGCGGCCTGCGGATTGTCGCGGATGGCGAGCGACACACGCGCCACTCCCGGCGTGTACACGTCGCGCAGCATCTGCTGGCTGTTGATCGGCGCGCTGGCGACGGTACGGATCTTGCCGCCGCGGTGCCGGTTGAACACGCGGTCCGACTTGCCGACGAAGCGCGCGATCGGCAGCTGTCCGATGCGCTCGTAGAGGCTGCGGTCCGTCTCCTCGTCCATGTCGACGGTGATCTCCCAGAGAGTCCGGCCCTGCTCGCGCCTGAGCGCCGTCAGATGCTCGATCGTGAGCCCGGCATCCGCGATCACCTGCAGCACCTTGGCGAGGCTTCCCGGCCGGTGAACCGTCTCGATCATGAGAATCTCGGGAATCTTCATATGGACGCCCCCGCCGGCCGCTGTGCCACGGCCCTTCAATCCGCGCCGCTGCGCTTAGGATACGATACGCGCCCGCGCCCACATCGAGGAGTGCCCTCCGTGGCCAAAGCCGCCCAATCCATCCAGCCCGCCGCGAGGACTTCAGCCCTCGATCCGCTCGATCTCTACGGGGTGCGTGGCGCGCTCACCGAGGAGGAGCGGCTGGTGCAGGATTCGGTCGCCCGGCTCACCGACGAGGCCGTGCTGCCCATCATCCAGGGCTGTTTCGAGCAACACCGCTTTCCGCGTGAGCTGATTCCACGCCTCGCGGCGCAGGGCCTGCTCGGCTCCTCGATCAGCGGCTACGACTGCGCCGGACTCAATGCCATCTGCTACGGGCTCATATGCCAGGAGCTCGAGCGCGGCGACTCCGGCATCCGCAGCTTCGTGTCGGTGCAGTCGTCGCTCTGCATGTACCCGATCTACGCCTTCGGCTCCGAGGAGCAGAAGCAGCGCTACCTGCCGCGCATGGCGCGCGGCGAGCTGATCGGCTGCTTCGGACTCACCGAGCCGCACGGCGGCTCGGACCCGGCCAACATGAAGACCCACGCGAAGCGGCGCGGGAGCGAGTGGGTGCTGAACGGCGCGAAGATGTGGATCACCAACGGCGCGATCGCCGACCTCGGCATCATCTGGGCCATGACGCCGGATGGCATCCGCGGCTTCCTGGTCGAGAAGGGTACGCCGGGTTTCTCGGCTCCCGAGATTCATCACAAGTTCTCGCTGCGTGCCTCGGTGACCGCGGCGCTCTATTTCGACAACGTGGTCGTGCCGGAATCCCAGGTGCTGCCCGGGGTGGTGGGACTCAAGGGCCCGCTGTCCTGCCTCACCCAGGCGCGCTACGGCATCGCCTGGGGCGTGATCGGCGCCGCCCAGGCGTGCCTCAGGCAGCTCATCGACTACACCGCGACGCGCGAGCTCTTCGGCCGCCCGCTGGCCGCAAATCAGATGATCCAGGTGCGACTCGCCGACATGGCGCGCCGCATCACCACGGCGCAGCTGCTGGCGCTGCAGCTCGGGCGGCTGAAAGACGCGGGCACCATGACCCCCGCGCACGTGTCGCTCGCCAAGTGGAACAACTGCCGCATGGCGCTCGATGTGGCGCGCGACTGCCGCGACATGCTCGGGGGCGCCGGCATCAGCGCCGAGCTCGCCCCGATCCGCCACATGCTCAACCTCGAGAGCGTCGTCACCTACGAGGGCACCGAGACCATCCACCAGCTCACGATCGGGCGCGAGCTGACCGGCATCAACGCGTTCTGATCAGCCGCCGCTCGGCGCGAGCGCCATCACCTCCGGCCTCGCCAGGTAGAATGCGATCGCGATCAGGATGAGGTACGCGAGCAGTACGAACGTCCACCCCATGTTGTGGCGGATGACATCGCCCTCCTTGCGCACGAACTTGCTGGTCGAGACGCCGACGCTCGCCGTCTGCGGCGCGACCGGCTTGCCGATCTCGGCACCCACCGAGTTGAAGGACGGCAGCAGCAGCGGCGGCATGCCGAGCTGCGCCCCGACCAGCGCCTGGAACTTGCCGAACATGGCGTTGGTGGAGGTGTTCGAGCCCGAGAGCGCGACCCCGATGAACCCGAGGATCGGGCAGACGATGATGAAGGCGGTGCCGAGGGTCGAGAAGCCCTTGGCGAGCGAGGCCGCCATCCCCGAGTAGTTGAAGGTGTAGGCGAGCCCGAAGATGAAGACGCCGACCAGACATGCGCCCCACATCTGGTGGAAGCTGCGCCGGAACACCTCCCCGATCTGCGCTGCCTTGAGCTTGCCCATCGCCAGCAGCAGCATCAGTACGATGACCCACGAGGCGAGAATGGCGCTGCCGCCGACCCAGGGTGCGAAGTTGAACACCGCGCTCACGTTGCCCTTGGCCGGACAGGAGGCGGCGAGCGCCGAGCAGGCGACCGCCTGCACCTTGAACCAGCTGACCTTGGGCAGCGGTGACCAGGGACCGGTCCAGGCGGCCACTACGACCAGCAACACGACGAAGGGCAGCCAGGCCTGCAGCACCTCGCCGCTCCTCAAGCCATGCGACTGGGTCTGCCGTGCAGTGGCGGCATCGACGGGAACGCCCCCGTAACCGAGCACGGTCTTCGGCTGCCAGAGCTTCAGCAGCACGAGCAGCGCGATGAAACACACGATCGAGCCCGTGACGTCGGGCAGATACGGCCCGAGGTAGCGCGCCACCGGATACTGGCCGGCGATGTAGCCGAGCGAGCCTACGATCGCGAGCGGCCAGCCGCCCTTCATGCCCTCCTTGCCCGAGACCAGGTAGAGGAGCACCCACGGGGGCAGCAGCGCCAGTATCGCGACGATGGTGCCGACTGCCCCCGAAAGCGCGAGCAGCGGATAGCTGGTGACGGCGGCGAGCGCGATGATCGGCGCGCCGAGCGCGCCGTAGGAGACCGGCGCGTTGTTGGCGATCGCCGCGACCCGGATCGCATTGAGGTCGGAGATCCCGAGCGAGATCAGGATCGGCGCCACCACCGCCCACGGATAGCCGAAGCCGACCAGGCCCTCGAGCAGCGCCCCGAACGCCCAGGCGAACAGCATCGTCTGCACGCGCACGTCGAGGCTCCCCTTGCTGATCAGCCAGCGCCGGAAGTTCTCGAACAGCCCGCTCACCGACAGCGTGTTGAACAGCATCATCCCCCAGAAGGTGATCCAGTCGACGTTCCACACGCCGGTGGCCGCCCCGTACAGGTAGGCGTGCGAGCCCTGGTCGGTGGGCATCTTCCATACCGCGACCGCGAGGGCGAAGGTGATGACCGAGCCGATCAGGGTCGCGAGCCACGCCGGCCAGCGGAATACGGCCAGCATGACGAGCAGCGACACGACGGGAATCAGCGCCACGAGGCACGTGACCGTCAGGTTGCCGAGCGGATCGAGAGCTTGGGTGAACATGAGTTATCCCCTCACTGGGCGCGCGCTGGGCGTACGTCGGAGTCGCGGCGCTGTGATTCTTGTGGTTATGACTGCTCCTGGTGGGCCAACACCAGCGCGTCCGGCGCTTGAGGCCGGAGAACCTAGCACGTACCGGGGGAGCGGCTCAACGTTCCCGGGGCGGGAGTGCTCTCAGCGCGGCCACACCACGCTGCCGGCGAGCAGCATGAGCAGCGCCAGCCAGTCGGCGAGGGTCCCCCGGCGCGGCTCGGGCGGCGTGCCGGACTGCGACGTTACGACTGTGCGCCTCATGCACGCTCATTGCAGCGCCCGCCGCTGGCAGCGGCGCGGCGCCAATCGGGCGCGCCGCCGGCCGATCGTGGCGAAATGTGGCGCGTGACGTGCGCCGCTTTAACCCGCCGCACGGGGGCGGTAGCCTGTTCACCTCCATGAAACGCCTGATCGCAATAGTCGAGGACGAAGCGGCCATCCGCGACAACTACGCTGCCGCGTTCGCGCGCGAGGGCTACGCGGTTCGCACCTACGCCAACCGTGCCGCGGCCATGGGCGCCTTTGCCACGCGTCTGCCGGATCTGGCGATCATCGATATCTCGCTCGAGGACGAGCCCGAAGGAGGCTTCGAGCTGTGCCGGCAGTTGCGCGCGCTCTCGCCGGTGCTGCCGATCATCTTCCTCACCGCGCGCGACAGCGAGCTGGATGCGGTCTCGGGGCTGCGCCTCGGAGCGGACGACTTCCTCACCAAGGACCTGAGCCTCGCGCACCTGTCGGCGCGCGTGAACGCGCTGTTCCGCCGCGTCGACGCGCTGCGCAAGCCCGAGCAGGCGGGAGATGTGCTGCAGCGTGGCCCGCTGACGCTCGACACCGAGCGCATGCAGGCACAGTGGGACGGCAAGGTGGTGCTGTTGTCGCTCACCGAGTTCTGGATCGTCCACGCCCTCGCCCGTCATCCCGGGCACGTGCGCAACCGCCAGCAGCTCATGGACGCCGCCAACGTGGTGCTCGACGACAACACCATCACCTCGCACGTGAAGCGCATCCGCCGCAAGTTTCAGAGCGTCGACCCGCAGTTCGACGCGGTGCACACCGTCTACGGCATGGGCTACCGCTGGGTCGAGTAGCGTTGCCGCGATGTCGCTGCGCCTGAAGCTTCTGCTGCTCGGCCTGCTCACTCTGGTGCTGCCGTGGGCGGGCTGCCGCTACGCGCGCGAGATGGAGTCGGCGCTGCGCGAGGGCGAGCAGACCTCGCTCCAGTCGGTCGCCGAGACGCTCGCGACCTCGCTCGAGGGAAGGCTCGACCTGCTCTATCGCGCACCCCAGGGGAGCGAAGCGCCGGACGCGGCCACGCTGCTCAAGAGCGGGCTCTATGACCTGAAGCCCCTGGCGCTCAGCGCGGCACCGCTCGTCGACGGCTACTCCGAGGACTGGCCGCGCGATCCGTCCGCCTGGGCCTGGTACGAGAAGGACGCCGAGCATCGCTTCGGCGTGCTCTCCGGGGTCTGCGAGCGCGTACTCTACCTGCTGCTCGAGGTGCGCGATGCGCACCCGGTGTTCGACGCTCCCGGGGCGAGCCCGCTCGACGCGCGCGCCACGGGCGATCGCGTCTGGCTCGGCTTTCAGGACCCGCAGGGTGCGGAGCGCCAGGTGTTCCTGGCCGCGACCGGCCCCGGAGCCGTCACGGCGCGCTACATCGAGAGCGGCGAGTATGGTCAGCAGCTCGCCGAGCTCGAGCCGCGCATCCGCGGAGTGTGGCAGCTGAATCCCGGCGGCTACCGCCTCGAGCTGCGGGTACCGCTCTCGATGCTCGGCGCGGGCTTCGGCGTGCTCGTCGACGACCGCGACGTGCGCGGCGGCGCGCCGCTGAGCTACGGGAGCCTGCATCCGGACGACCTGCGCACGCTCGGTCATCTGATCGTCGCCGCTCCCGAGCTCACCGGCTATCTCGCGCAGTTCTCGCAGCCGGGTCTGAAGCTCGCGGTGGAGACCCCCGCGGGCCAGGTGCTCGCGCGCGTCGATGCGCTCAAGCGTGTCGCAGAGCTCGCGCCGAGTCCGCCGCTCATCGCGCGGCTCTATCGGCGCTTCGTCGACCAGCCGGGCGCGCAGCCGCCGATCGAGGCGCGGGTGCCGATCTACGACCGCGAGCACTCAGCTGTGATCGGCACCCTCGAAGTCAGCCAGACGCCCGACCGCTGGCTGCGCCTGCGCGACCGTGCGCTCACCCGCATGCTCAACTTCACGCTCGCGACCTCGATCGTGGTCGTGATCGCCATGTTCGCCTTCGCCGCGTGGCTGGCGCTGCGCCTGTCGCGGCTGCGGCAGGCGAGCGAATCGGCGCTCACCCGCACGGGGCTCGTCGCGACCTTCCCCGAGACGCGCGCGCGCGATGAGCTCGGGGACGTGGCGCGCAGCTTCTCGCGGCTGCTCGGGCGGCTGAACGAATACACCGGCTACCTGCGCACGCTCGCCGGCAAGCTCGCCCACGAGATCCGCACCCCCCTCACCATCGTGCGCTCCTCGCTCGAGAATCTCGAGGCTGAACAGGTGTCGCCCTCGGCCCGCGCCTATCTCGAGCGCGCCCGCCAGGGTAGCGAGCGGCTGAACGCCATCCTGCTCGCCATGGGCGCTGCGACCCGCGTCGAGGAGGCGATCGGCGGGGCCGAGCGCAGCCGCTTCGATCTCGTGCCACTCATCGAATCGGCGGTGGCGGCCTACCGCGGCGCCTTCCCCGAGCGGCGCTTCGCGGCCGAGCTCGCGCCCAAGCCCGTGTTGATCGACGGGGCTCCCGATCTCATCGTGCAGATGCTCGACAAGCTCATCGACAATGCCGTGGATTTCAGCCCCGCGGGGTCGACCATCACCGTAAGGCTGCGGCTCGAGCCGACCGCTGCGGTTCTCGAGGTCGACAATTCAGGTCCCCCGCTGCCCTCCGAGGCGGGGAAGCTCTTCGAGTCGCTGTGGCAGTCGCGGGGCGGCGGCGACAGCCGCCCCCACTTTGGGCTCGGGCTCTACATCGTGCGCCTGATCGCCGAGTTTCACGGCGGCTCGGCCTCCGCCGGCAACCTCCCGGACGGCACCGGCGCTCGCTTCGTCATCCGGCTGGCCCTTCCCGGCTCCCCTTGAGGCCCCGCGGGCCCCCGTCCCTGCCCTGGGGCGCCCCGGTATGGCTGTCGGCTTTCTGCTACATGGTTTTTTGCCTTGGAATCAGTATAATTTATGTACGGAAAGCACCGTCCGTAAAGGACTTATCACCTCAGACCTGGAGGTGGCCTCGCGGCGGTGATGCGTACAAACAAAGCTCTGAAAGGATCAAATAAAGAGAAAACTCGGGGATCGACGCGGGCACGGGTTAAGACAGGAGCTACTTTCTAGCACTGTCCCAGGAACGATAAAGCGCGTGGAGAACCACGCGGGCCTCGCGATAGAAGCCGGAGCAGCGCTCCATACGTTTCAGCCGGAAGTTTAGATGCTCGTGACGACGCGACATGCCGGTGGGCTGGTGCCGGAATCGTTTTGAGTCCGGAGTACGGCGCGCCGGAGGTAGCTGACAGCGAGCCACCGAGTCGGTTGAAAGGGATCAAGATCGAGCCCCGCTCTCACGAGCGGGGTTTTTTTTCGTGCCGGCTATCACTACTGTTCGCAGGCCGCCCCGACGCCTCCTGACCCCAATCATCAAAACTCCAGGAGACAGATATGCCCACAGCAACGCTGAGCGGCCGGATCGGCCGGGCCCTGCTCGCTGCCGCGCTCGCGGCAGCGGCGGCATCTGGCGCGCGCGCGCAGTCTCCCGGACAGACCCTCGCGCGCTATCCGACGCTGCACGCCAACACCGTCGTCTTCGTGGCGCACGACAATCTGTGGTCGGTGCCGCGCAGCGGCGGCACCGCGACGCGCCTCACCGCGGATGCGGGGCGGGATCTCTTGCCGCGCTTCTCGCCGGACGGCCGTTGGATCGCCTTCACCGGCGACTATCAGGGCAATCGCGACGTCTACGTCATTCCGGCCGGGGGCGGCGCGGCGCGGCGCCTGACCTTCACCTCGGATGTCATCGACGAGGCGCCGCTGCGCTGGGGCCCGAACAACGGGGTGATCGGCTGGACCCCGGACTCGCAGAACATCGTCTTCCTGACGCGCCGCGCGGCCTGGAATTCCTGGCTCGCCGTCCCCTTCAGTGTGCCGCTCGCGGGGGGTCTCGCGCAGCAGCTGCCGCTCGATCGCGGCGGCTTCATGAGCTTCAGCCCCGACGGCCAGCAGATCGCCTACACGCGCATCTTCCGCGACTTCCGCACCTGGAAGCGCTACCAGGGAGGCCTCGCGCAGAAGATCGACATCTACGACCTGAAGACGCACGAGCTCAGGCACGTGACCGACTGGCCGGGCACCGAGACCTCGCCCATGTGGTACGGGAAGACGATCTATTTCCTCGCCGACCACGATGCCAACCAGCGCCGCAATATCTGGGCCTACGACCTCGAGGGCGGCGCGTTCCGCCAGATCACGCATTACGCTGATTACGACATCGATTTCCCGAGCCTCGGTAACGGCCCCGGTGGCGAGGGCGGGATCGTCTTTCAGCAGGGTGGGCGGCTGCACGTGATCGACCTGCCCTCCGAGCAGCTGCACGACCTCGAGATCACGGTTCCGGACGACGGCACGCGCACCGGGCAGCGGTGGGTCGACGCGCGCAACACGCTGCGCGAGCTGGACAGCGCCCAGCAGCCGGATTACGACATCGCGCCGAACGGCGAGCGCGCGCTGCTCGCGGCACGCGGAGATCTCTTCACGCTGCCGGCCGAGCACGGCAACACTCGCAATATCACCGCAACCTCGAACGCGGACGAAGATCACCCGAGCTGGTCGCCCGATGGCAAGACGGTCGCCTACACCACCGATGTGTCCGGCGAGCAGCAGATCGCGGTGCGGCCTGCCGCAGGCGGCGCGGAGCGGCTGCTCACCCACTTCGACCGTGGCTTCTTCTACCGCCCGCGCTGGTCACCCAGCGGAGAGCAGCTGGCCTTCACCGACAATGAGCACCGCCTCTGGGTCGTAAAGACAGGCGGCGGCGAGCCGGTGCAGGTCGCGCAGGACCGCTATAACGAAATGCACGATCAGGCCTGGTCTCCCGACGGACGCTGGCTCGCCTACAGCGTCACGGCGCCAAATCAGCTGACCGGCATCTGGCTCTACAACATCGAGACCCGCAAGGCGACGCTGGTGAGCGATGGCCGCTCGAACGACTCCACGCCGGCGTTCGATCCGACCGGCAAGTACCTGCTGTTCCTCTCCACGCGTCACGAGAATGCGACCGTCAGCCAGTCCGAGTTCAACGTCGCAACTCTGAGGATGGTCGGCGTCTACGTCGTGACCCTCAAGCGCGAGACCGCTTCGCCCTTTGCGCCGCGCTCGGACGAGGGCGTGCCCAAGGCGGACGACAAGGACAAAGACAAGGGCAAGGAGGAGGACAAGAAGACGGGTGACAAGGAGAGCAAGCCGCAGCCGCCGAAGCCCGTCGAGATCGACCTCGAGGGCCTCATGGCACGTGCAGTCCCGCTGCCGATTCCGCCGGCCAACATCACGACCCTCGACGTGCGCAAGGACAAGATCTACTACCTGACCACTCCCGACACCACGTTCGAGGGCCCGCTGCCGGGCGACAAGCCGACGCTGCATGTGTACGACCTGAAAGAGCGCAAGGACGCGACGGTGGTCGACGGGATCAGCTCGTACGCCTTGTCCGCCGACGGCAAGAAGGTCCTCTATCGGCTCGAGAAGGAGAAGGACTTCTTCATTGCCGATGCGGTGGCGGATGCGGCCAAGGCCAAGGACGGTCCGAAGAAGCTCGATCTGACCCACATGCGCGCGCTGGTGCAGCCGCGGGACGAGTGGACCGAGATGTTCAACTCCGCCTGGCGGCTCGAGCGCGACTTCTTCTACAGCAGCAGGATGAACGGGGTCGACTGGCCCGCGGTGCGCGCCTCCTACGCCAGGCTCCTGCCGCTCGCCGGATCGCGCAGCGACCTCAACTACCTGATCGGCGAGATCCAGGGCGAGCTCGGCAACTCGCACACCTATGTCGGCGGCGGCGATGACATGCCGGCGGAGCAGCGCGCACCGACCGCTTTCCTCGGCGTCGACTTCGCGCTCGATGCCGCCTCGGGCCGCTACCGTCTCGCGACCATCTATCCGGGCGACAACACGCGCGAGGCCTACCGCTCGCCGCTCACCCAGCCGGGGATCGAGGTGAAAGCAGGCGACTACCTCCTCGCCATCGACGGCACGGAGCTGCGTGCGCCGGTCGATCCCTACAGCCTCCTGGTCGGCAAGCAGGACTTCACCGTGCGGCTCACGGTCGCGGACTCCCCCGCCGGCAAGCGCCGTGACCTCATCGTGCAGCCGGTGAAGAACGAGCTGTCGCTGCGCGAGCAGGCGTGGATCGATCACAACCGCGCGCTGGTCGACAAGGCTACCGCGGGCAGGGTCGCCTACATCTACCTCTCGGACATGGAGGCGCTCGGCATCGCGCAGTTCGTGCGCCAGTTCTACGCGCAGATCGACAAGCAGGCGCTCATTCTCGATGAGCGCTGGAACGGCGGCGGCAACGTCGACCAGATCGTGCTGGAACGGCTGCGGCGCGTGCTCGCCGGGATGGACACCAACCGGCAGGGCGTCGGCACGACCGAGCCGCAGCAGCTGATCCGCGGCCCGAAGATCTGCCTCATCAACCACTACTCGGCGTCCGACGGCGATCTGTTCCCGTACTACTTCCGCCAATACAAGCTCGGGCCGCTGCTCGGCACGCGCACCTGGGGCGGAGTGCGCGGCATCCGTGGTAACTGGGGCCTGCTGGATGGCGGCTACATCACCATCCCCGAGGACGCGGTCTACGGGCTCGACTCGCAGTGGGTGATCGAGAACCACGGTGTCGCGCCCGACATCACGGTCGACGACTCACCGGCCGACTGGATGCGTGGGCACGACGTGCAGCTCGAGGCGGCGATCAGCTACATCCTCGGCGAGCTGGCGAAGAAGCCGGCGCTGCTGCCGCCCCCGCCGCCCGCTCTGCCGGCCTATCCGCAGGGGCCGGGCGCCGAGTAAGACTCAACCGACCTCGAGGAGGCGGAGAATCCCCTTCGCCGCCTCCCGGCCCTCGAATACCGCGGTCACCACCAGGTCCGAGCCGCGCACCATGTCGCCGCCGGCGAATACTTTGGGGTGGGTGGTCTGGAAGGCATGCGGGCCTGCCGAGACCCGCACGCGGCCGTTGCCGTGCAGGCGGATGCCGTGAGCGTCCAGCCAGTCGGGCGGGCTCGGCAGGAAGCCGAAGGCGATGATGACCGCGTCCGCAGGCACGATCTGCTCGCTCCCGGGAATCGGCTGCGGTACGCGCCGGCCGCGCGCGTCGGGGGATCCGAGCCTCGTACTGACGAGCTTCACTCCCTCGACGCGCTCGCTTCCCAGGATCTCGATCGGCTGACGGTTGAAGAGGAACTCGACGCCCTCTTCGCGGCTGTTCCGGTAGTCGCGACGTGAGCCCGGTATGTTGTCCTCGTCGCGCCGGTAGGTGCAGGTGACCGATTCGGCCCCCTGGCGCACCGCGGTGCGATTGCAGTCCATGGCGGTGTCGCCGCCCCCCAGCACCACCACGCGCCTGCCCGCCATGCTGACGAGCGCGCGCGCGGCACCCTCGAATCCGAGCTCGTGATGGATGTTGGAGATCAGGTAGGGAAGCGCGGCGTGCACGCCCGGCAGCTCCTCGCCGGCGAATCCGCCCTTCACCGGCGTATAGGTCCCCATGCCGAGGAACACGGCGTCGTATTCCGCGAGCAGCGCCTCGAACGCGACGTCGGTGCCGACCTGCGTGCCGAGGCGGAACTCCACCCCCATGCCCTGCATGATCTCGCGGCGTTTCTCCACGACCTCCTTCTCCAGCTTGAAGGGCGGAATCCCGAAGGTCAGCAGTCCCCCGATGCGCCGATGACGGTCGAACACCACGGGCGCGACGCCGTTGCGCACCAGGATGTCGGCGCAGCCGAGGCCCGCGGGTCCCGCGCCGACGATGGCGACGCGCCGGCCCGTGGCGCGCACGTGGCTCATGTCGGGCTTCCAGCCGCGCGCGAGCGCCTCGTCGGTGATGTGCTTCTCGAGCGCGCCGATGGTGACGGCCCCCAGGCCGTCGTTCAGCGTACAGGCGCCCTCGCACAGGCGGTCCTGCGGACAGATGCGCCCGCACACCTCGGGGAGCGAGTTGGTCTTGTGCGAGAGCTCCGCCGCCTCGAACAGGTTCCCCTCCTCGAGGAGCTTGAGCCAGTTGGGAATGTAGTTGTGAACCGGGCATTTCCACTCGCAGAAGGGATTGCCGCAGGCGAGGCAGCGGCCCGCCTGGGCAGCAGCTGCGGCCCCATCGAACGGCGCGTAAATCTCGCGGAAATGCCTGACGCGCGCTTCCGCCGGGCTCCTGGCCGGATCGGCCCGCGGCACGTCGAGGAACTGCAGATTCCTGTCGGGCATGAGGTCCTCTGGGCGCAGCCGGCAAAAGTCACGCCTTTTGCCGGCGGAAACGAAGGCACTGTCCGCCGAAATCGCTTCCTGCGATTTCGGCCAATAATCCTATGCGGCGCGCCGCAGGTTCTCGATGAGCGAGTCGATCGAGGCGGCCTTGGGCTTCACCACCCAGAACTTCGGCAGGTAGGTGCGCAGGTCGCTCGCGACCTCGCGCGCCCAGTCGCTGCCGGTCTCGGCGACGTGCCGCTCGAGCAGCCCCTCGAGGTGCTGCACGTGCGACTGCATGGCCTCCGGGTGGATGCGGCTGATGTCGATGAGCTCGTGGTTGTAGCGGTCGACGAAATTGCGCTCGAGGTCGAGCACGTAGGCGAATCCGCCGGTGAAGCCGGCGCCGAAGTTGACGCCGGTGCGCCCCAGCACGCAGACCGCCCCGCCGGTCATGTACTCGCAGCAATGGTCGCCCGCTCCCTCGATCACGGCCAGCGCCCCGGAGTTGCGCACCGCGAAGCGCTCGCCGGCGACCCCGGCGGCATACAGCTCCCCGCCCGTGGCACCGTACAGGCAGGTATTGCCCATGAGCACGGTCTCGGACGCGGTGAAGAGCGCTCCGGGCGGATGGCGCAGCACGATGCGCCCGTCGCTCATCCCCTTGCCGACATAGTCGTTGGCGTCGCCCTCGAGGTACAGGTGCAGCCCCCCCGCATTCCATACGCCGAAGCTCTGGCCGGCGTTGCCGCGGCAACGGACCACGAGCGGTGCGTCCCGCATGCCGTGGTTGCCCCAGCGCCGGGCGATCTCGCCGGAGACGCGCGCGCCGATCGAGCGGTTGAAGTTGCTGAGCTCGTAAGCCCACTCGCCGCCGGACTTCGCCGCGATCGCCGGCAGCATGTCGCGCACCATGCGCTCGGCGAGCTCGCCCTTGTCGAAGGGCGCGTTGGCCGGCGTGGTGCAGAACTGCGCCACCGTGGGCGCGAGTCCCGCATCGGAGAGAATCGGCGCGAGATCGAGCTTGCGCTGGCGCGCCGTCGCGCCGGGCAGCACCTCGAGATAGCCGGTGCGGCCGATGATCTCGGCGAGGCTGCGCACGCCGAGCGCGGCCAGGATCTCGCGCACTTCCCCGGCGACGAAGCGGAAATAGTTGATCACCATCTGCGGGAGTCCCGTGAAGTACTTCGAGCGCAGCACGTTGTGCTGGGTCGCGACTCCGGTGGCGCAGTTGTTGAGGTGGCAGATGCGCAGGTACTTGCACCCGAGCGCCACCATGGGCGCGGTGCCGAAGCCGAAGCTCTCGGCGCCGATGATCGCGGCCTTCACCACGTCGAGCCCGGTCTTCAGTCCCCCGTCGGTCTGCAGCCGCACTCGATGGCGCAGGTCGTTCACGCGCAGCGTCTGATGGGTCTCGGCGAGGCCGAGCTCCCACGGCGTGCCCGCGTACTTGATCGACGACAGCGGGCTCGCGCCGGTGCCGCCGTCGTAGCCGGAGATGGTGATGAGGTCGGCGTAAGCCTTGGCGACGCCGGCGGCCACGGTGCCGACCCCGGGCTCGGCCACCAGCTTCACCGACACGAGCGCCGCGGGGTTCACCTGCTTCAGATCGAAGATCAGCTGCGCCAGGTCCTCGATGGAGTAGATGTCGTGATGCGGCGGCGGCGATATCAGACCGACGCCCGGGCGCGCGAAGCGCAGCGCGGCGATCATGTCGTTGACCTTGTGGCCGGGAAGCTGGCCACCTTCGCCGGGCTTGGCTCCCTGGGCGATCTTGATCTGCAGCACCTCGGCGTTCACCAGGTACTCCGGTGTCACGCCGAAGCGGCCGGAGGCCACCTGCTTGATCTTGGAGTTTCTCTCGGTGCGGTAACGCGCCGGATCCTCGCCACCCTCGCCGGAGTTGGAGCGCGCGCCCAAGCGGTTCATGGCGATCGCGAGCGCCTCGTGGGCTTCCGGCGAGAGCGCGCCGAGCGACATCCCGGCGCTGTCGAAGCGTGCCAGGATCGCCTCGGCCGGCTCGACCTCCTCGAGGGGTATCGGCCGCGCGCCGGGCTTGAGCGCCAGGAGGTCCCGCAAGGTCGACGCCGGCCGCTCGTTTACCAGCCGTGCGAACTGCCGGTAATGCTCCGCGTCGCCCGAGATCACCGCGGCCTGGAGCGAGGCGATCACGTCGGGGTTGTACATGTGGTACTCCCCGCCATGCACGTACTTGAGGAGCCCCCCCTGAGCGAGCGACTCACGCGGGTTCCAGGCGCGCACCGCCAACGCCTGCGCGTCGGCGGCGAGGTCCTCGAAGTCGGCCCCGCCGACCCGGCTCTCGGTGCCCGTGAAGCACAGCTCGACGACTTCCGCGGCGAGCCCCACGATCTCGAACAGCTGGGAACTGCGGTAGCTCGAGATGGTGGAGATGCCCATCTTGGACATGATCTTGAACAAGCCCTTGCGCAACCCCGCCCGGTAGCTGCGGCCGAGCTCGAGGCGTGCGGCGAAGTCGAGCTTGACGCGCCCGCGGCGCATCATCTCGAACAGCACCTGGTACGCCATGTAGGGGTAGACGGCGGTCGCGCCGTAGCCGATGAGGCAGCCGAAGTGATGCGGCTCGCGCGCCGTGCCGGTCTCGACGAGCAGGTTGCACTTGCAGCGCAGCCCGAGCCTCACCAGGTGCTGGTGCACCGCCCCGGTCGCGAGCAGCGCATGCACCGGCACCCGCCCCCTGACCAGGTAGCGGTCCGACAGCAGCAGCACGAGCCTCCCGTCGCGCACTGCGCTCTCCGCCTGTGCGCACAGGCGCCGGATCGCGCGCTCGAGGCCCTCGGCCGGCTCGTACTGCAGGTCGAGGAACTCGTGGGTCACTGCCTCGATCGCGAGGATCTGCCGCAGCTTCCTCTGCGAGAGGATCGGCGAGCCGAGCACGATCTGGCGCGCATGCCCGGGCGCGGGCACGAAGATGTTGCACTCGGGGCCGATCTGCGTCTGCAGCGACATCACGATCGTCTCGCGCAGCGGATCGATCGGCGGGTTGGTGACCTGGGCAAACTGCTGGCGGAAGTAGTCGTACAGCGGGCGCACCTGGTGCGACAGCACCGGCATCGGCGTGTCGTCGCCCATCGAGCCCACCGCCTCGTTCTCGTCCACGGCGAGCACGCGGATGATGTCGTCGCGCTCCTCCTGCGTGACGTTGAACATCTTCTGGTAGAGGGAGAGGGTCTGGCGGTCCATCGGCTCGGCGGCGAGCCGCGCGTCCACCAGGTCGCTCTCGAGATAGCGCACGCCCTCGCGCAGCCAGCGCTTGTAGGGATGACGGCTCTTCAGCATCCGGTCGATGTCCGGCGTGCTGAGGAGCTCCCCCGTCCTGAGGTCGAGCGCGAGCATGTCGCCGGGGCCGAGCTTGCCCTTGGCTGTCACGTCCTCGGGTGCGTAGTCCCACACCCCGGTCTCGGAGGCGATGGTGAGGATGCGGTCGCGGGTGATCGAGTAACGCGCCGGGCGAAGTCCGTTGCGGTCGAGTGTGCACAGGGCATAGCGCCCGTCGGTCAGCACCACCCCGGCGGGTCCGTCCCAGGGCTCCATGTGCACCGAGTAATACTCGTAGAAGGCCCGCAGGTCCGGATCCATGGTGTCGAGCCCGTGCCAGGCGGGCGGGATCAGCAGCCGCATCGCGTGCAGCGGGTCGAGGCCGCCGAGCAGCAGCACCTCCAGCATGTTGTCGAGGCTCTGCGAGTCCGAGCCCGCGAGCGACACCAGCGGCAGCACCTCCTGCAGGTCCGGGAGCAGCGGCGAGCGCAACAGCGGCCCGCGTGCCTGCGCCCAGTTGCGGTTGCCCTGGATGGTATTGATCTCGCCGTTGTGGGCGAGATAGCGGTACGGGTGCGCCAGGCGCCATTGCGGCAGCGTGTTGGTGGAGAAGCGCTGGTGGAACAGCGCTACCGAGGAGGCGAGGCGCGGGTCGTCGAGGTCGGGATAGAACTGGGCGAGGTACTGCGGCATCACCATGCCCTTGAAGACGATGGTGCTCGCCGAGAGGCTCGGTACGTAGAACACCGGGTCGCGGGTGAGGGCCTTTTCCGCCAGGCGCCGCGCCATGAACAGACGCCGGTTGAAGGCCGCCTCATCGATGTCGGTCGCGCAGTTGACGAACAGCTGCTCGATCGTCGGCAGCGTCTTCAGAGCCTCGGCGCCGCAGGCTTCGCGGTTGACCCGCACGCGCCGCCAGCCGGCCACTTCGAGCCCCTGGCGCTTGAGCTCGGCAGCGAGCGCGACGCGCGCCTCGCCCGCCGCCTGAGCGTTGCGCGACAGGAACACCAGCCCGGAGGCGAAGCGCTCGGAGAGCCTGATGCCGGTCTCGGCGGCCACGGCGCGCAGGAAGACTTCCGGCTTCTTGAGCAGCAGCCCGCAGCCGTCCCCGGTCTTGCCGTCCTCGGCGATGGCGCCGCGATGCGTCAGGCGACCGAGCGAGGCGATCGCGGTGCGCACCAGCGCGTGGCTGGGCGCATCGTCGAGGCTCGCGATCAGCCCGAACCCGCAGCTGTCGCGCTCGTAAGTCTCTTTATAGAGTCCGGCGTTCATGAGTGACGGCTCCGCAGCTTCGACGCGGACGAGCTTGCCGCGCGGCCTCGAGGCACCCGCGGCAGGCTTACCCGGCAATTCGTGCGTGGAAGCGAATTGAGCAGCCGGCGCCACGACGGAGGGCTGCGCCACTGAAGCCCGTCGGCCGGCTGTCATACACCATCACTATGCGATAAATAATACCGGCCCTTGACGCTCTTGCAAGCACCGATGCACACCCTGACGACTCCGCGGCTCGTGCTGCGGACCTGGCGGACGACCGATCTCGAGCCCTTCGCGGCCCTCAGCGCCGACCCACGGGTCATGCAGTTCATGTCCGCCCCGTGGAGCCGCGCCGAAAGCGACGCCTTCGTCGCGGGCGCCGCCGCCGCGCTCGAGCAGCGCGGCTGGGGTCTGTGGGCGGTGGAGGCACGCGCGAGCGGTGATTTCGTCGGCTGCGTCGGCCTCGACGTGCCGTCCTTCCAGGCGCCCTTCACGCCCTGCGTGGAGATCGCCTGGCGGCTCGGCGCCGCGCACTGGGGCCGTGGCTTCGCCACCGAGGCCGCCCACGAATGCCTGCGGTTCGCCTTCGGGACGCTCGCGCTCGAGGAGGTGGTCGCATTCACCGTGCCGGCCAACCTGCGCTCGCGCGCGCTGATGGAGCGGCTCGGCATGCGGCACGACCCGGCGGGCGACTTCGAGCACCCGCGCCTGCCCGCAGGTCACGCGCTGCGTCACCACGTGCTGTACCGTTGCGCGCAGCGCGACCTGATTTCCGTGAGCTGATCGTCAGCGTGCCTCTTGCGTCGGCGCGCGCGCTGTTCCAACATGCGCGCCGCCGCTTACCTTCGGCGGCGAGCGAGGTGTTGGCACCGCAATGAAGCAGCGCAAAGCGTCGACTGACAGCGACCGGCAGGCCCTGCGTCTTCAACGGCTGAACGAGTATCTCGAGCGGAATTTTCCCGACTTTTTCGCGGAAGCGCGCTTTCAGGTCGGGAATGACGACTACTTTCTGTACGCCCGCTTCGGGCAGTACCTGGCGCGCACCATCGAGCAGAACCGCGCTTCCGGCCGCGTGATCAACCGCGGCTTCACGCTCCTCAACCGCATGGCACGCGCCTCGGCGCGCTCCCCGAGCATCCGCCAGATGCTGGTGTCGGGACCGCTCGAGTACATCGTGGATGCGCCCAAGGCGCGGGCGCTCGCCCTGAAGCGCCTGTCGGCCGAAGCGCAGGGGTATCTCGAGAGCTTGTGCGAGTAGTCCGGCCCGCTGGCGGCTAACGACTCGGCTCGCGCCCGGTCAGCGGGACCTTGAGCAGCCGCGTCCGCCGCACGACGCTCAGGGTGAGCTCCGTTCCCGGCGGTACGCGTGCCAGCCGCCGGTGCAGGGCGTCGATGCCGTCGACCGGCTCCTCGTCGACCGCCACGATCAGGTCTCCCGGGTGCAGGTCAGTGGCGGCAGCCGGCCCATCCTTCTCCCGTGACAGGATCTCTACCGCGCGCGCGGCCTTGAGTCCGAGCGCACGCACCAGCCGCAGATCGAGCGGCCGGTCGCGCGCGGCGATGCCGAGCCAGGCGCGCCGCACGCGACCCTGGGTGAGGATCTCGGTGAGCACCCACTGGGCGGTTGCCGCCGGTATCGCAAAGCCGATGCCTTGCGCCATGGGGATGATCGCGGTGTTGATGCCGGCAACCGCACCCCGGGAATCGACCAGCGGGCCGCCCGAGTTTCCCGGGTTGAGCGCCGCCGTATGCTGCACGATGCCCTCGATCAGACGGCCCTGGCGGCTGCGCAACGACCGGCCGAGCGCGCTCACCACCCCGGCCGAGACCGTCGACTCGTAGCCGAAGGGATTGCCGACCGCCACGACCAGCTGCCCGGGCTTGAGGCGCTGCGCGCTCGCGAGCTCGGCGTATGGCAGCGCCGCCGCCTGCGCACGCAGCACCGCGAGGTCGGTGGCTGGATCTCGTCCGGCGACCACCGCCGGCACCGTGCGGCCGTCGACCAACGAGACGCGCGCCTGCTCGACACGCTGCACGACGTGCTCATTGGTGAGGAGGTATCCGTCGGGCGTCACCACGACGCCCGAGCCCGCACCGCCGCGGGCACGCGCGGCCTCTTCGGCTCCACCGGTGTAGACGCTGACCACCGCCGGGCCCACCTTGTCCACGGCGCCTACGACCGCGAGCGAATATGCATCGAGCGGCTCGCGGGGGGGCTCGGTGTGGAGCGTGGCGGGGGCCAGCGACTGCTCGGGCTCGGCGGGCTCGTCCAGCATGAGGCGAGGCATGGGGACCTCGGGCGCCAAACTCAAGGGATTCCTGCGAGAATCCTCGGCAGCTCATGATCTCGCTCACCGAAACCGGCATTCTGCTGGCAGCCGCGGTTCTCGCGGTATCGCTGTTCCGCTTCCTGCACCTGTCCTCGATTCTCGGCTACGTCGCGGCGGGTCTCGTGATCGGTCCCTGGGGCCTGAATCTCATCGGCGACGTCGAGCGCATCACCAAGGTCTCCGAGTTCGGCATCGTGCTGCTGCTGTTCATCATCGGGCTCGAGCTGCAGCCGACGCGGCTCTGGGTCATGCGGCATACCGTGTTCGGTCTCGGTGCTGCCCAGGTGGCGCTCTGCACGCTCCTGCTCGGCACGGCAGCCTGGTGGCTCGGACTCGCGCCGGTGCCCGCCGGCATCGTCGGCTTCGGGCTGTCGCTGTCCTCGACCCCGCTCGTGCTGCAGGTGCTGGCCGAGCGCGGCGAGCTGCAGGCCCAGCATGGGCGCGCCGCCTTCGGCATTCTCCTCTTCCAGGACCTCGCGGTGCTGCCGATGCTCGCCATCCTGCCCATGCTGGTACCGACCGATACCACCCATCCCCCCGCAGGTCCCTGGTGGATCGGGCCACTGAAGCTGCTGGCCGTGACCGCGCTCGTCATCATCGGCGGCGGTCGGCTGCTGCTGCGGCCGGCGCTGCGCATCGTCGCCCGCACGCGCGTGGCGGAGGTGTTCACGGCCGCGGCGCTGCTCACCGTGATTGCGACCGCGCTCATCGCCAATCAGGTGGGACTGTCGATGGCGCTCGGCGCATTCCTCGCGGGCGTGCTGCTCGCCGACAGCGAGTTCCGCCACGAGCTCGAGGCGGACCTCGAGCCCTTCAAGGGGCTGCTCCTCGGCCTGTTCTTCGTGTGCGTCGGGATGTCGGCGAATCTCGGGCTCTTGCGCTCCGAGCCGCTGACCCTGCTCACGGTCACCGGCGGATTCCTCGCGATCAAGATCCTGGCGGTCGCCGCGCTCGGGCGCCTGGCCCGCTGCCGGGGCAGCTCCGCCTGGAAGCTCGCCTTCACGCTGCCGACCGGAGGCGAGTTCGCCTTCGTGCTGTTCACGCTCGCCGCGCGCGACCGCCTCCTCGATGACGGGACCGCGGACCTGCTGATTCTCGCGGTGACACTCTCCATGATGCTCGGGCCGTTGCTGCTCATCGCCCAGGAAGCGGTGCAGGATCGCTGGTTGCGTCCGGCGCCGGCTCCCTACGATGCGATCGAGGAGCGCGATACCCCGGTGCTGATCGCCGGCTTCGGCCGCTTCGGTCAGATCGTGGCGCGCGTGCTGCGGGTCCGGCACCAGTCCTTCACCGCCCTCGACAGCAGCCAGACTCACGTCGACTTCGTGCGGCGCTTCGGCAACGAGGTGTACTACGGCGACGCCTCGCGGCTCGAGCTGCTGCGCGCCGCCGGCGCCGGCCGCGCGCGCATCCTGGTGCTGGCGCTCGATGACGTCGAGGCCTCGGTCCGCACGGCGCAGCTGGCGCGCGAGCAGTTCCCCCACCTCAAAGTGTTCGCGCGGGCGCGCAACCGCCAGCATGCCTTCGCGCTCATGGACGCGGGCGTTGGCGTCATCGTGCGCGAGACCTTCAGCTCGAGCCTCGAGATGGCGGGCCGGGTGCTCGAGGCGCTCGGCGACAGCCCGGCCGCCTCGCGCGAGGCGCTGCGCCGCTTCCGCGAGCACGACGAGGCGACGCTCGCCGCGCAGTATCGGGTGAAGGAGGACGAGAGCAAGTTCCTCGCCACCTCGCGCGAGGCGGCGCAGCAGCTCGAGAAGCTGTTCGAGTCCGACGAGGCGAAGGGCGCCGATGGATGAGGCGCGCAGCGTGCGCGAGTACTGGTTCGGCGCGGGCCGGCTCGACGCGGCGGGGCTCGAGCGGCGCATGGGATTCTGGTTCAGCGCCGACAGCCGCCACGACGAGGAGATCCGCGCGCGCTTCGGCGGCCTGGTCGAGCGCGCCGCCGCCGGCGAGCTCGACAGCTGGGCCGACGGCTCGCGGCGGCTCCTGAGCCTCATCCTTCTGCTCGATCAGTTCCCGCGCAACATGTTCCGGGGTACGGCGCGCGCCTTCGCCTACGACCGGGCCGCGCTCGCCCTGACCCTCGCCGGCATGCAGTCGGGGGCCGACGGCGCGCTCGACCCCGCGGAGCGGCTCTTCTTCTATATGCCGCTCGAGCACGCCGAGAGCCTCGAAGCGCAGGACGAGTCGGTGGCCGCCTTCCGCCGCCTGCTCGCCGAGGCGCCGCCCGAGCTGCACGCGGCTCTCGCGGGCACGCTGCGCTATGCCGAAGAGCACCGCGCGATCATCGAGCGCTTCGGCCGCTTTCCCCACAGGAATGCGCCGCTCGGGCGCGCGGACACGCCCGAGGAAGCGCGCTGGCTCGCGCAGGACGGGGCGAGCTTCGGGCAGTGAGACTCGCGGGCCGCGCCTTTCAGCCCTGCCCGCCCGCGAGGCGCTCGAGCCGGCGGATCTGGCGCTCGAGCTCGCGCTGAGTCTCGAGAAGCTCGACGGCGAGCGCGGCACCACTCACGTTGACGCCGAGATCGCGCATCAGCCGGCCCACGATGCGCAGCCGCGGCAGCACGGCCGCAGGAAACTCCCACTCGCCCGGCTGCACGCCGCGCGGCGCGATGAGCCCGAGCGCGGCCAGCTCGAGCATGGCCTCGTTGTCGATGCGGCACAGGCGGCACAGCTCGGTGACGGTGATCCAGTCGCCCTCGCCGATCAGCTCGCCGTTCAGAAGATGGGTCATCTCACTCATGCCGCACCTCTAGGGAAAATCGGCACGGGGGTTGAAGTGGAGCTTGCTGCGCATCTCCTCATAGAGCGCCTTCGCCTCCGCCGAGCTCGCCGGCGGCAGCACGATCTTGAGCTGCACGTACTGATCGCCCGGGGTTTTTCCCGGAAATCCGCGGCCCCGCAACCGCAGCTTCTGCCCCGATTGCGCTCCCGGCGGAATGTGCATCTCCACCGGGCCGCCGAGTGTCGGCACCTTGACCGAGGCGCCGAGCGCGGCCTCCCAGGGCGCGACGGGCAGCGTCACAGTGACGTCGCGGCCATCGAGCTGGTAGAGCCGGTGCGGCAGGATGTGCGCTTCCAGGTAGAGGTCGCCCGCGCGCCCGCCCTCGCCGGCTCCCTCCCCCTGGCCCGCGAGGCGAATCAGCTGCCCCTCGGTCACTCCGGGCGGGATCGTGACCCTCACCGTGTGGGTGCGTAGCTCGAGCGTGCCGTCGCTCTTCACCTCGGGGCGCTTGAGCTCGAGGGTGCTGGTCGTGCCGTGGAATGCCTGCTCGAGATCGATGTCGATGCGCGCGTGATGGTCGCGGCCGCCGTGGCGTTCCGCGCCGCCGAACGGCGAGCCGCCGCCGAACAGCGAGGAGAAAAAGTCGCTGAAGCCTTCGCCCGCAAACGCTTCCCCGTCGCCGCCGCTTGCATGACCAGCACGGGCGCGACCGGTGCGCCGGCCGGAGCGTGGGGCGCCGCCGCCGAACTCGAAGCCGCTCCCCCAGTCCGGCGGCGGACGGAACTGCTGCCCGGATTTCCATTCGCTGCCGAGCTGATCGTAGGCGGCGCGCTTCTCCGGATCCTTGAGGACCTCGTATGCCTCCTGCACCTCCTTGAAGCGCGCTTCGGCGTCAGCTTCCTTGCTGACGTCCGGGTGGTACTTGCGCGCCAGCCGCCGGTAGGCCGTCTTCACCTCATCGGCGGAGGCGGCGCGCTGCACGCCGAGAATCTGGTAGTAGTCCCGGTATTCCATGGGCGGTTCTATTGAGCCGGATCCGGGGTAATTCTAGCCGCGAAAAAAAATGCGCCGCGAGCGGGGGAAGTCGCATCGCGGCGCGCAGTAGCGAACACGGGGAAGTTGTTCGCAACTCAGGCTTCGGTCGCACTCAGGGTGGGTGCGCTCCGAGAAACCCTGCGGGGAATCGTCCGATTCACCCGCATCCCGAATAGAGCAAGGGCTGTGCCAGAGTCGTAAACTCTTTAAAAACAAACACTTATGAGGCAACCGAGGCCCTCCGGGGAGTGACGAGAATTGTCACTTTGGAGCGCGGAGCAGCAGAGTCTTACCGTCAGTGTGGGAGCACCGGGACGCACGGCTGCGACTGGGCCTTGAGCGTGTCGCAGATCGCGCGCGCCTGGGCCTCGCCTCCGGCCGAAGCCTGCAGACGGTAGAGTGGGCTCGAAGCCGTGCCTGCGGTCACCACCTGCGGCGTGAGACCCGCGAGCTCGTGCCCGAAGCGGGTATGCAGACGGTCCCACTCGCGGTTGGCGCTCGCAGCGGTGCCGAAGGCGCCAAACTGCACCGCATAGCCTCGGCCCGCCGAGGGTGACGACGGCTCCTTCGCCGCTGCGGGCGCAGTCGCCGGCGTGGCTCCCGCTGCCGCTTCCGCCGGGACGGTCGACGAGGCGCTCGCAAGGCGCAACAACTTGACGCCGGAGGCGCGGGAGGCGGTCTGCCCGGGTGCCTGCGGCGTCATCCGCGGGATCGAGCCGAGCGCGAAGCTCTCGATGCGGATGCGCGCCTCCTGCGACCAGCGGCCGTTGGGATGGGCCGCGAGAAAGGCCCGGTAGGCGTCCGGCGTGGCGAGCTTGGCCGCCTGCTGCCAGTCGCGATCCTCGGCGAACTCCCCGACCCGCTCGCGCGCCTTCGCGGCGAGCTCGCTGTCGGCATGCTGCTCGAGGAAGTGCTGGTAGGCCTCGCTGGTTCCGGCGGCCTCCGCGGCCCGCCAGTCCTGCTGTTCCGCGCTACATCCTGCAACTGTGAGCAGTGCCGCGGCCAGCGCCGCTCTGCCTGCCTGGAATGTGATCATGGTCGGCATTCTCGTCCCCTGGCCGCCCTTATTATGACCCCGCAGCTTCCCGGGAGCACCGCATGGGTGAGGACACGCAACGGCGCAGAATGCTCGACCAGCTCGGCGACGCGCCGACCTTCGTCGCGCCCGGGAGCCGCATCAGCGGGGACCTGGAGACCCTCGGGCCCCTGGTGGTGTGCGGTGCCGTCCGCGGCGACGGACGCATCGGCGGTGCGCTCAGCATGTCCGCCAACTCCGAATGGCATGGCGAAGTGCATGCGCGTGCCGCAGTGATCGCCGGCCATCTGACCGGGCGGCTGGTGGTCGACGAGAAGCTCGAGGTCGGGGCGACTGCGGTGATTCAGGCCGACGTCATCGCCCGCATCATCGCCATTGCCCGCGGAGCGGTGATCGAGGGCGCGGTAACCGTCACCAGCGGTCAGCCGGTGATGCGCTTCGACGAGAAGCGCAGCGCCTGAGTCCCCGAGGCCCTTTCGGCCGATCAACCCAGCCGTTCGAGCACGAAGCGCTCCGCCCAGGTGAGGCCCGCGAGCGACTCGATGAAGCCGCAGTGACCGCCGTAGCGCGTGACCGTGATCGTGAGGGCGGCCGGATGCGCGAGGCGCGCCAGCCCTCCCACCGGAATCATCGGATCGTCGAGCGAGGTGAGGATGTGGGTGGGCACCGCGACTGAGGCCAGCCGCGTGCCGGTGATCGAGTAGCCGTTGAGATAGTCCTCCAGGCTCGCGAACTCGGAGTGGCGCCGCACCAGCTCCGCCGTCATTCCCCGCAAGCCCCCGGTGACGCCCCCGAAGTCGTAATGGCCGGGCCAGGCGGCCTGTTTCTTGCGCAGCGACCGCCACCACTTGCGTACGAAAAACCCCTGGTAGCCGGGCATGGCCGTCTCGAGCGCGACCAGGGTCTCGGTCGGCTCGAGCACCGGCGATATGGCGATGACGCGCGCGAGACCGAGCGAGGAATCCGCGGCCCGGGCCGCCGCCACGCGCAGCAGGAAATTGCCGCCGAGCGAGAAGCCCACGGCGGCGAGCGGGCGTCCCGGAAACTCTCCCCCGAGCGCACGCACCGCGCCGATCACCTCCGGCAGGCGGCAGGAATGGAAGAGCTCGCGGTTGAGGTGATGGGTCTCGCCGTGATCGCGCAGGTTGAGCCGCACCACCTCGAAGCCGCGCGAGAACAGCAGCTGCGCGAGCGAGAGCACGTAGATCGACTCGGCGCTTCCCTCCCAGCCGTGCAGCACCAGGACCGGCCGGCCGTTGCTGCGCTCCGGCCTCGATACGAAGCACTGCAGCCGCACGCCCGCGCCGCAATCGAGAAGGAGCTCGCGCTGCGCGCCGACGAGCGGTGCCGCCTGACGCTCGATGCGCCCGCGCCGCACGAAGGTGGTCGCGAGGATCGACTGCACGTGCGGGTTGCGCAGCCACAGCGGCGGCCGGAACTCCTCCGTCACCGGGCAGGGAAGGGTGGCTGCAGACCCGGCGCTCAGGCGATCACCGTGCCGGCCCCGGGCGCGCCGCGCAGCGTCTCGTAGAGCTCGGCGAGCCGGCGCGCCATGGCGGATGAGGACCAGCCGCGCGCGTAGGCGCGGCCGCGCTGCGCGAGCTCCTGGTGAAGCTGCGGGCTCTCGAGCACGCGCACCACCGTCGCGGCGAACGCCGCCTGCTCCTCCGGCACGACCAATGCGCCGCTCTCCGGGAGAAGGATCGAGCGCGTGCCGAGCTCGGCGGTCGAGACGACCGGCGCCCCCTGTGCCATCGCCTCGAGCAGCACCAGCCCCTGGGTCTCGGTGCGCGAGGCGAACACGAACACGTCTGCGGCCGCGTAGCAGTCGAGCAGCGCCGTGTCCCGGTCGAGATAGCCGGCAAAATGGACGTGCGCAGCGAGACCGAGGCTCGCCACCTGGCTCTGCAGTCCCGCGCGCGCCGGGCCCTCGCCGGCGATCACGAGTACGGCCTCGGGCACGCGCGCGAGCACTTCGCGGAACATGCGCACCAGAAAGCCGATGTTCTTCTCATGCGCGACACGCCCGATGTAGGTGACGAGCCGCGCCTCGCGCGCGAGACCCGCGCGGCGGCGGAACGCGGCCCCGTCCCCGGGCCGGAAGCGGTCGGCGGGCAGACCGGTCGGCAGCACGTGAATGGGCGTCGTCACCCCGTAGTCGAGCAGCACGCCGCGCATCGGCTCGGAAGGAGCGATCAGGGCGCGCACGTCATCGCACTGCGAGCGGGTGAAGGCGCGGGCGAGGTAGCCGCCGACGCGGCGCGGCAGCACCGGCAGGTAGTGGTGCAGGTACTCCTCGAAAAACGTGTGATAGGTCGCGACGGCCGGTATGCCGGCGCGGCGTGCCACGCGCACGCCGGCGTAGTGGGCGATGAAGGGGGTATGGACGTGCACCAGGTCGAAGCCCGATGGAATGAGCTCATCGAGCGTGCGGGTGAGCGCGCCCCAGCGCATGCGGCGGTCCTCCGGGTCCCCCGGGACGCCCGCCGACGGCACGCGCAGCACGCCGGGCTCCTCGGCCGCCGCCGCTCCCGCGGCCGCGTACTGCGGCGCTACCAGCTCGGTCTCGACGCCGTGAGCTGCGAGGTCCTGGCGGAAGGTGCGGATGGAAGTGGAGACGCCGTTGACACGCGGAAAGTAGACGTCCGAGACGAACAGAACGCGCACGCGCTAAGGGTGCGCGCGCTGGGAGCGCGCCGCCGGGTGGGGAGTCATCCGGGGATTCTAAGCCAGAGACGTTCCGAGTTCCGCGAGTGCGGCGCCGATCGCTGCTCCTGCGAGCACATCCGACGGGTAGTGCAGGCCGAGCACGACGCGCGAGGCGGCAATCAGGCCGGCGAGGGGTAGCAGCACCCAGCCGAGCTCGGGGAAATGCGCCGTGGCCTGCCAGGCGAAGGACACGGCATGCAGCGTGTGGCCCGACGGGAAGCTGTAGCGATCGAGCGGAGCGCCCCGCAGGTCGATGGCGGCATGGGTGATGAAAGGACGCTCGCGCACGAACACGCGCTTCAGCAGCGTGTAGATCGTGACGCCGAGCGCGCCCGTGAGCGCCATCACGAGCGCGGGCCGCAGCGCCGCCGCGCCGTACAGGATCGGCAGCAGCACGATCAGGAGGTACCAGATGATTCCGTCGCCGAGGCGGCTCGCGATGCGAAACACCCGGCACGGAA
>Ga0335082_10000893_pt1 | contig 31390 bp, 24 predicted proteins | sample Lox_Sample_41_FD_206718 | JGI IMG/M metagenome (GOLD analysis project Ga0335082, IMG submission 206718) | Soil microbial communities from Loxahatchee National Wildlife Refuge, Florida, United States - Lox_Sample_4.1 | ecosystem: Environmental > Terrestrial > Soil > Wetlands | place: USA... | reverse complement strand
ACGGGATCGTTCAGCCTGATCTCTCCGAGCTGCACCATGCGCATCACGCTTCCCGTGGTTGCCATGACCTTGGTAAGCGATGCCATGTCGAAGACCGTGTCCACGGTCATTGGCTCAAGTGTCGGTTCGAGCGAGCGACTGCCGAATGCCTTGCGATAGATCACCTTACTGTCATGGCCCACGACGACGACTGCGCCGGGCACGTGTCCCTGTGCAATGGCGTTCTTGACGATGGCATCGACCGGCGCGAGGCGCTCAGCGTACGTGGTCAGATCCATGACCAGGGCGTTCTCTGGCAGCCTCGGTGATTGCACTTGTGCAGGCGCAGCGTGAATAAGCGGGAGGACCAGTAGCGCGACTACGATAGCTTGCCAACGTTGGCGTCGGATCAACGGATCGAAACCCTTTCTGCCCATATGAACAACGATTGGGACGGATGTCGTACGCGCTCGTCACTACGATCCGAGCGGGCAAGCTATTATAAGTTGCCGTCGCTGACAGATCTGACACGAGGGTTCGGTTGAATCACGCGTCGAACATCCCAACTGAGATCCCAACCGCTATCGGCGGGCAGGAGTCTCGCTTCGCGCGGGCCTTTTCGCTGATTCGCGACGCAGTCACCCGGCGGGCCTTTCCGGGAGCCGCTCTCGCCGTAACTCATCGCGGGGCGCTGGTCCTCGCGCAGGGCTTTGGCCACTTCACCTATGACCCGGATTCACCGCCAGTTGAGATTGACACGATCTTCGACCTGGCCTCGGTCACCAAGGTGGTGGCAACCACGGCGATGGCAATGCTGCTGTACGAGCGCGGACTCTTGCACCTGGATTCCCCGATTGCGGACACCTTGCCGGACTTCGTTAGGCTCGCGCCTCAATCGCAACGCAGAGAACGCAGCACCGTGACGCTGCGAATGTTGCTGGCTCATTCCAGCGGACTGCCGGCGTACGTTAGACTTTTCGAAACAGCCCGAAATCGCGACGAGTTGGTCCGCGCAGCGTGTGCGACACCGCTGGTGGCCGCGCCCGGCGCCGTTGCCGAATACAGCGACATCGGTTTCATCTTGGTGGGGGAAATGCTCGAGCGACTGGCGGCGACGCCGCTCGATGACTTCGTGCAGCGGGAAGTCTTCGCGCCGCTCGGCATGTCGCGCTCCTGCTTTAATCCGGTCCCACACGTGCGACGGTCGATTCCTCCCACGGAAGACGATCGCGCCTTCCGCCACCGCGTCATCCAAGGAGAAGTCAATGACGAGAACGCGTGGGTCATGGGCGGCGTCAGCGGTCACGCCGGCGTGTTCGCTTGCGCCACCGACGTCGCCCGGTTCGCTGAGTGCATGCTGCGAAAAGGATCACCCATCTTCCAGCGGCACACCGTCGAATTCTTTACTCGCCGCGAGACCACACCGGCAAACACCTCGCGCGCTCTGGGCTGGGACACGCCGTCGCAGCCTTCGTCGTCAGGCAAGCAGTTCTCGCCGGGTTCGTTCGGGCACCTCGGCTATACCGGCACATCGTTGTGGATCGATCCCGGACAGCAGCTCAGCGTGACGCTGTTAAGCAACCGAACCTGGCCCAACCGCAGTTCCCAGGCCATCAAGCAAGTCCGCCCGCTGGTACACGACGCCATCGTGGAGGCGCTGTGACCCACGTCTGCTACTCTGAAACGGCGTCATTCGGTGCCAACTATGGGCCTCCGCTCCATCGCCGCATTTTTCGCCCAGAAGAGGCCCTTGCCCGTGCATCGAGCTTACTGGCAGGGCGTTCCCCTTCGGCGTCTCACCTCACTGCTGATTGCCATTTTTTGTCTGTTCGGAATGTTAGGCTGCTTCACCGACCTTCTCGACCAGGGCAGAAAGCCTTTCCTGACAGTCGTTTGCTGGTCGCTGTGGAGTGGGCTGGTCGCCGTACTCTGGATCCTGGCCTACTTTCGCGATCGCCGCTGGCTGGTGGCTGTGGTCCTGTTTTGGGCGCTCGGTTCGCGTATGTTGTCGGCAGCCATGCACCGCCTTGGACCGCTCCCCCACCCTACTCCGGAGTACGGAACTCGCGTCGCCACAATAGCTTGCATGATTCTCAGCTTCGCCGCCTACCTCTTCTTCATGGGCTTCATGCAAAGGGAGGGTTCGCGTGCCGTACGCATGCAGACCGAACTCGCTCTCGCACAGGGCATTCAGACGACGCTGGTTCCCGTGATCGACTCGCGCATCGGCCGAATCGAAATCTACGGGATCTCGCTGCCCAGCGCCGAAGTTGGCGGGGACCTCGTGGATCTCGTCGTCCTTCCCGACGGGTCACTGTTCGCCTATGTTGCCGACGTCTCCGGCCACGGCCTGCCAGCCGGGATTCTTATGGGCATGATCAAAACCGCCGTCCGCACGCAACTCTTTGATCTGCCTACACCTGCCGCGGTCTTCCAGCGACTCAATGAAGTTCTGCCCGCAGTCAAAGAGCCGCACATGTATGCCACCTGTACGGCCTTGCGGATTCACCGGCCCTCCACAAGCGAAGGCTGTCGTGTGGAGTATGCCGTTGCAGGCCAGCCTGCCATGCTGCACGCCTCCTCAGACAACAGCGTCATTCGCCTCTCCGACCAGCAGTTACCCCTGGGACTGCTTGCTGGGCCACCCTACACAGGCCACGACGTCGAGCTGCAGCCGGGCGATGTTCTCCTCATCGCCACCGACGGCGTTCTGGAAGCCTCCGACGAGTCCGGCGCAGAATTTGGCCTCGATCAACTGGAGAGGTTCTTGTTGGAACAACGCTCGCAGCCGCTGTCTTACATCGTAAGAAGCGTCCACTCCGCGCTGGCCGCTTCTTACGTGCAGGATGACGACCAAAGCCTCCTTCTGGTGCGCCTGACCTCGTAAAATGTCTCTGGACTTCGATTCATGGACAAACTCGTCATTCGCGGCGGAAACCCTATGGTGGGCACCATTCGTGTCAGCGGCGCGAAGAACGCCGCTCTGCCCGCCATGGCCGCGGCCCTCCTGACTGAAGAGACGGTCATTCTGGAAAACATCCCGCAGGTGCGTGACATCGTCACCGAGCGCAACTTGCTGGCCGCAATGGGCGCCGAGGTCGAACTCGGCTACGGCCGCGCACAACATCGCACCACCATCTCCTGCCGCAATGTCGTCAACGCCGAAGCTTCCTACGACCTGGTGAAGACCATGCGCGCTTCGACCTTGGTGCTGGGCCCGCTGGTCGCGCGCCTGGGGCATGCGCGGGTTTCGCTGCCTGGCGGCTGCGCGATTGGCGCTCGTCCCATTGACCTTCACCTCAAGGGACTGGAAAAGCTGGGCGCGCGCATTACCCAGGAGCACGGCTACATCGAGGCGCGCGCCAAGCGGCTCACGGGAGCGCAGATGGTCTTCGAGAAGATCACGGTCACTGGTACCGAAGATCTACTCATGGCAGCGACGCTGGCAGACGGCGAGACAGTTCTCGAAAACTGCGCCTGCGAACCTGAAGTCGTGGATCTTGCGGCTTTGCTTATAAAGATGGGAGCGCATGTCGAAGGCGCGGGCACCCGCACCATTCGCGTGCAAGGAGTCGCGAAGCTAGGCGGTGCGCGGCACCGCATCATTCCTGACCGTATTGAGGCGGGCAGTTTTATCATCGCGGCGGCGCTCACCGGCGGCGACCTTACCATCGTCAACTGCGATCCGCAGCATGTCGGCGCTCTACTCAGCAAGCTCGACGAGTGCGGAGTCAAAGTCGCCGCCAGCGAGGACTCCGTGCGCGTCGTGAGCAGCGGTCCGCTGAAGCCGGCCGACGTCGTTACCGAAGAATATCCCGGCTTTCCTACCGACATGCAGGCGCAATACATGGCATTGGCCACGCAAGCTGACGGCGCCAGCCTGATCACCGAGAACATCTTCGAGAACCGCTTCATGCACGCACAGGAATTGGTGCGCATGGGCGCCAACATCAAGATCGAAGGCCGACGGGCCGTGGTCCGAGGCAAAACGCCTCTGAGCGGCGCTGCGGTTCTAGCCAGCGATTTACGCGCGTCCGCATCGCTGGTTCTGGCCGCCCTGGTGGCGGATGGCGAGACCATCATCGATCGCGTGTACCACATCGACCGCGGTTACGAACGGATTGAAGAGAAGCTGCGCGCAGTAGGAGCGCAAATCCGGCGCATCGGACAGCTCATTCCCAAGCGAGCTCCGGCAACTGTTACGGTCGAGTAAATGCAGTTGCTGGCGGTCGGACATGATTCGGGGATCTCCAGCGCTGGTATTATCAATCGACAACGCGGCTGCCCCCCGGCTGCAAGCAACTCACCTCGTTCGACAAATAGGAGCTTGTAATGGACACCTCGAGGATCAACGACCTTATGCAGTCGGGTTGGACCCTAGCCGTGGCGCTAGGCATCCGCGTATTGGAAGCCATAGCGCTCTGGATCATTGGTCGCTGGCTGATCAACTTTGCCACCAAATTGATCGGCCGCAGCATGACCAAGCAGCATATCGATCCGACGGTCATCCGCTACATACAGAACGCAGTCGCGGCGCTGTTAAACATCATCCTGGTCATCGCTATCCTAGGCTTCTTCGGGGTGCAGACCACCAGCCTGGCGGCGTTGATCGCCGCCGCCGGCGTGGCCATCGGCGTGGCCTGGAGCGGCTTGCTGTCTAACTTTGCAGCCGGGATATTCCTGGTCATTTTGCAACCGTTTAAAGTCGGCGATTTTGTGGTCGCCGGCGGCGTGACGGGCACGGTGGAAGAGGTTGGCCTGTTCGTCACTTCCATCAACACGCTGGATAACATCCGCAACATCGTCGGAAACGGCAAGATTTTCGGCGACGTCATCCAGAACTTCACCACCAACCCATTTCGCCGTGTTGACCTCCAGGCGCAGCTCGACCACACCGCTGACGTGCACAAGGTCATCGCGCTGCTCAAGACGAACCTGGCGCAGATCCCCAATGTGCTGAAGGATCCGGCTCCCGACGTCGAAATTCTGACCTTTACGCTGGCCGGGCCGGTGTTGGCGGTGCGTCCGTACTGCAACAACGCGCATTACTGGCAGGTGTACTTCGACACTAACCGCGTTATTCGCGAAACCGGAGCCAATGCTGGTCTGCCGGCCCCCGAACAGCATTTTGCGGTTCGGACAACGGCAGCAGCCAACTAGTCTTCCTCTCCATCAGACGAGCGGCCTGCGGGCCGCTCTTCCTTTTCATGTTCCCGGCTGCTGAAATAGACAGGCGTCAGGAGAGCTTCCCATGCACCGAATCAGCTTAGCTTCCCTCTTTCGTTCCCTTCTGTCGGTCATCGTTTGCGCCACGATTTTCGGCGCTGGGCTGGCGAACGCGCAGCCATCGCAGCCGCACACGCCGGCGCTGTTGCTGGGCACGGCGTGGTATCCGGAGCAGTGGCCGGAAGCGCGCTGGGATGCGGATCTCACGCTGATGCAGCAGGCGGGCATTCACATGGTGCGGGTCGGCGAATTTGCCTGGAGCCGAATGGAGCCCAGCGAGGGCCAATACGACCTTGACTGGCTGGACCGTGCTATCACTGCTGCAGCAAAGCACGACATCGTCACGGTTATCGGAACCCCGTCAGCCGCGCCTCCGGCGTGGCTGACCCAGAAGTATCCCGAAACCCTGCGCACTAGGGAGGACGGCCGCAAAGATCAGCACGGTAACCGGCAGCAGTTTGATTTTGCCAATCCGAAGTATCGCGAGCTGGCGCGGGCGATGGCGGAACAGTTGGCGAAACGCTTCGGGCACAATCCGAATGTGGTGGGCTGGCAGATCGATAACGAGTACGCCGAGGTGTCGTATGACGCGGACACCAGGGCGCAGTTCCAGCAGTGGCTGAAGAGCCGCTACGGCACGCTCGATAACCTCAACACTCATTGGACGACGGCGTACTGGAGCGAGACGTATTTCGACTGGAACCAGGTGCCGATCCAGGTGGGATATGGCAATCCGGGGCTGCTGCTGAGCTGGATGCGGTTTGTGAGCGATACGTGGAGGAGCTATCAGAAGAACCAGCTCGAGGTGATTCGGGCAAACGCCGACCCGCGCCAGTTCATCACCACCAACATGATGGGCTGGTTCGACGGCTACGACCACTACACGGTTGCGCAAGACCTTGACCTAGCGGCATGGGATGACTATGTGGGACAGGGGCACCTCGATCCGGTCAAGAACGGCGCGGCGCATGACCTGACACGCGGATTCAAAGGCAAGAACTTCTGGGTGATGGAGACCCAGCCGGGCGGGGTGAATTGGGCTGACATCAACAACTGGCTCGACAAGGGCGAGGTGCGCGCCATGGCATGGCACGACATCGGCCACGGCGCCGACACCGTGAGCTATTGGCAGTGGCGCAGCGCCCTGAACGGGCAGGAGCAATATCACGGGACGCTGGTGGGGCCGGATGGAACATCGGACCCGCTGTATCCGGAGATTGCACAGGTTGGGCGGGAGTTCGAAAAAGCGAGTGAGGTGCTGGCCGGAACGTCAGTGAAGTCCGAGGTGGCGATTCTGCACTCGTACGACAGCCGCTGGGCCATCCAGTGGCAGAAGCACAACAAGAACTATGACCCGGTGAAGGAGATTCTTAGCTACTACGGGCCGCTGCGGGAAGCGGCGCAGTCGGTGGACATCGTGTCTCCGACGGCTTCGTTGAACGGCTACAAGCTGGTGTTGGCGCCGGGACTGAATGTGGTGTCGGAGGCGATTGCACAAAACTTAATGCAATACGTTAAGAATGGCGGACATCTGGTTCTGGGGCAGCGCTCTGCGATGAAGGATGACGACAACAGCCTGTGGCCACAGCGGCAGCCGGGGCCGCTGACAGAAATGCTCGGCGGACGGGTGGAGCAGTATTACGCGCTGGTGGACGCGGTCCCCATCGAGGGCAAGTGGGGTACGGGAGAAAGTCCGATGTGGGCGGAGCTGCTCAGCGCCAAGGACGCCGACGTTGAGGTGCTGATGCGCTACGGCAGGAGCAACGGTTGGCTCGACGGACAACCCGCAGCCATTACCCGCAAGGTCGGCAAGGGACGAATCACCTATATTGGGGCATGGCTCGATCAGAAGACGATGGCACAGGCAGCGCGCTGGATGGCCGACATCAGCGGGGTAAAGCGTGCGTTCGGTCCGGTGCCTGAAGGGGTGGAGGTGAGCCCGCGTTACGGTGACCATGGCGCAGTGTATGTACTGGTGAATTTTGCCAAGACGCTCCAAACCGTTAAGTTGCCGTCGGCGATGCACGATGTGCTGAACGGCGGCCCCACGCAATCGGTGACGCTGCAACATTACGGGGTCGCGGTGCTGGCGGCGGCGAAGTAGACAGGAGAAGTGCAATCGCTGAAAATCGACACCGGGGAAATCTGAATTGAAAATCAAAACCCTTCAGGTGACCGTCCTGTCACCTCTCACGTTTGTATTGTCCGCCGGGCTCGCTGCGCAGGAGGCATCACCGCTGACGCTGCCACAAGAGAAGCACCTGAAGAACGTTCGGCAGTTGACCTTTGGCGGGCAAAATGCCGAGGCGTATTTCTCCATCGACGACAAGATACTTATTTTTCAGCACCAGGGCGAGGGCGTTCCGTGCGATCAGATTTACACCATGCCGGTGGACACCCCGGACGGTAAGCCGGCGAAGCCCAAGCTGGTCAGCAGCGGCAAAGGACGCGACACCTGCAGCTACATCTTTCCCAACGGGAAGAAGATCCTCTATTCATCAACCGAGGCAGTATCGCCCGAGTGTCCTCCCAAGCCGGATTATTCGCAGGGGTATGTGTGGCCGATTTACAGTTCGTATGACATCTACACTGCCAATCTCGACGGCAGCGGAGCCAAGCGCCTGACCACGACACCGGGCTACGACGCAGAAGCCACTATCAGCCGCGATGGCAGGAAGATTGTCTTCACTTCGATGCGCAACGGTGACCTGGACATCTACACGATGGATGCCGACGGCAGCAATGTAAAACAGCTCACGCACGAGCTGGGTTACGACGGTGGGCCGTTCTGGTCGTATGACGGAAAGAAGATTGTGTATCGCGCTGAGCATCCCAAAACGCAGGAAGAAACCGCGGATTACAAAGCATTACTGGCGAAAGGACTGATTCGTCCCGGCAACCTGGAGATTTGGGTGATGAACGCCGACGGAAGCAACAAGCACCAGGTCACGCATAACGGCGCGGCCAATTTCGCACCTTTCTTCTTTCCCGACGGGAAGCGGATTATTTTTGCGTCGAACGTAGCCGATCCCACCAACGGCCGTGACTTCGATCTGTACCTCATCAACGAGGACGGCACCGGACAGGAGCGGATTACCTACCATCCCGATTTTGACGGCTTCCCCATGTTCACCTCCGACGGCAAACGGCTTGTGTGGGCCTCGAACCGGAACGGCAAGGCGCCGCACGAAACCAACATCTTTATCGCCGATTGGGTGGAGTGATAGTTGTCAAGGCTTTGTCAAGGACAAAGGCTTGGCAAACTGGGGCAACGGCGACTGAACCGGATGGCGTACCAAGAAAATGAACGAGCCGGTCCCGAAGAACCGACTCGTTAAATATCGCGGAAAGGCTTTTGCCTACTTCAGAGTCTTTACGTAGTCAGCCACAGCCTTCGCCTGGTCGGCGGTCAGGCCGGCCACGGGCTTGCCATGGGGGGCCTTCTTGCCGGGCGCCCCTTTCTCCAGCACGTCAGCAATCTGGGCTGCGGTCAGCGAGGTGCCCTTCAGGGCCGGGCCCGACTTGCCTTCGCCATTGGGGCCATGACACATAGCGCATTTCGCCTTAAAAATCGCCGCACCGTCTTCCGCAGCGAGGGCCATACCTGACATCAATGCAACCACAAACAACAGAACGATGAAACGCTTCATGGAATCTCTGTCTCCTTGTAGGTATTAAAGTTGGGCGCCTGACATTGTAAGCAGCGCCGGGTCCCAAATCAATGGCCGAACTCTTGGCGTTCTGCTGCCCGCAACTGCGAGACAGCCGCGCACGCCGTTTTTCACTCTAGCGGTCTTGTGGCCGCTCCACAGTGACCGCCGTCACCTGAGGTTGGGAATTTGAACCGTCCGAGTGTGGACCCGCTTAGCGGTCAAACCACCTACTACGACCGAGGAGATGCTGCTTCATTCCACACGATAGATGGCCACCGATTGCGGCGCGAGTTGCAGTTGCAGCATTGATCCCTGCAGGCGCACGGCAGGGCCGGCGTTGATTGGAATGAAGCCGCGGGCATTGGCAATGGTGGTGTCGGCCAAATCGACGTTGATGGCCTTCGGATCTCCCCCTTTGTAGAAGACGACCAGCAGCTGATCGCCCGAGGTTTCGCGGGTGAAGAGGTAGTAGTCGTCACCCACCGCGACGTGCTTTTGGTCGCCGACGCGCAAGGCGGGATGCTCGTTCCGAAGCTTGAGCAAACCCTGGACGTGTGCATAAACGTCCTGCTCTTCAGGAGTGCGTCCGCCCAGGGTAAATGCATTGCGCGCATCGCCAGGAAACCCGCCGGGAAAATCGCGGCGGTTGTCGGGGTCCTCGCCGCCGTGCATGGCAATTTCGTCGCCCGAATAAATCTGGGGGATACCGCGCATGGTCAGCAAGAGCGAGAATCCGAGCTTGAGTTTGGCGGTCGAGCCTCCGGCGTCGGTCATGAAGCGCTTCATGTCGTGGTTTCCGATGAACGTCACCAGCAGCTCAGGATGGGGATAGAGGCGGTCCTGACGCAACACGTTCACGATTTTCTTCGCGGACGCGCCATGATTGACCACTTCGCGAATGGCGGAGTTCATGGGGAAATCAAACGGTGTGGTCAGGTGGGTGTCGATGCCGTCGAAGCCTTTCTGGCCCCCGGCGAAATAAGAGACCACCGGAGGATCAAAGTTGTACACCTCGCCCACGGCGAAGAAATTAGGATAGGTAGCCTGCAGACGCTGCAGGTATGTCGTCCAAAACGTGCGCGGGACGTAAGGAAAGGTGTCGATGCGGAAGCCGTCCACACCGCCAATTTCCATCCACCACAAGGCATTCTGCTGCAGATATTCCGCGACCAGATGGTTTTCCTGCGCCAGGTCGGGAAGAATGTTGGCGAACCAGCCGTCGAGGGCGCTGCGGTAGTCCTTCTCGACCGCGTGGGGATCGGTGACGGGCGGATAGTCGTAATCGGTATTGATGTGGTTGGATGTGGTGCCATGCAGCCATCCCGGCGCGGGTTGCGACGTGGCCCAGGGGTGCTTGGGGCCGACGTGGTTGGGAACCATGTCGAGCAGGACCTTGATTCCCTGCTGATGGGCGGCATCCACCGAGCTCTGAAATTCCTGCAGCGTGCCGAAGTGGTCTTCGACCGCGTACAGATCGGTAGCGCCGTAGCCGTGATAGCCCTCGCTGGTGTTGTCGTTGTCCACTATCGGATTCAGCCAGAGGGTCGTTACGCCAAGGTCCTTGAGATACGGTAAGTGCTCCTGAATGCCTTTGAAGTCGCCGCCGTGGTAGGCCTTGGGGGCGTTGCGGTCGTAGGTACCTGGCGTAGCTCCCTTGGGCATGTTGTTGCCGGGATCGCCGTCGGCAAAGCGGTCGGGCATGATCAGGTAGATCACGTCGTCGCGCGCGACGCCCTGGAAGCGGCCCTGTTGAGGCAGCTTCTGCAAGAGCGGAAACACGACGTCGGTTGCGTCCAACCCGTTCTTCACCGTGAGTTTCACCTCTCCGGGCTTGGCGCTTTTTGCGATGCTCAGCCACACAAATGCGTGTTTGCCGTCCGGCTGGAACTGCGCCTTTTCGACTCTCACTCCGGGAAACGCGACCGAGACCTTCGAGTCGTTCAGGTTCTCGCCGTAGAGCAGAACCATGACGGGAGAGGTGAAGCCGGTCCACCAGTTGGGCGGCTCAACCTTCGTAATCTGTGGCTGGGCGGTGGCGGAAAGAGATAGCGCAAGCGCAATGATGAACGGAGCGAGGCTCCTTAGGAATTTCGGCATGACGGGGCTAATCGTAAACCCAGCGCGGCTGACAGGAAAGGTGGGCGAAGTTTGCGCATGCCAGCGGTGGCCCCGGAAATTCGAACAAACATCTGGCGCTTCGACTTCTCGGCGGTCAATGCCCCTGCCCGCCGTGACACTCGAGAGAAGAAACCGAGCGTTTGGAAGTTCGGCGGCAAAGGGAGTAGAGTGTCGGATGATCTCCACGCCGGGACAGCAGAATGAACAGCAGTGTTAGCGCGATGGCGCACAAGCCCCGAAAGACTTTCTGGCAGATCTGGAATATGAGTTTCGGGTTCCTGGGCATCCAGTTTGGCTGGGGGCTGCAGATGGCCAATATGAGCGCCATCTATGAATACCTAGGGGCCCGCGCGGATCAGATTCCGATTCTCTGGCTGGCGGCTCCGCTTACGGGGTTGATCGTCCAACCCATCATCGGTCATTCGAGCGACAACACCTGGACGTGGCTGGGGCGGCGGAGGCCTTATTTCCTTGCGGGCGCTATTCTGAGTTCCTGCGCGCTGATTTTGATGCCGCGCTCGTCGGCGCTGTGGATGGCGGCCGGGCTGCTGTGGATCCTGGATTCGTGTATCAACGTGAGCATGGAACCGTTTCGCGCGTTCGTCGCCGATCTACTGCCGGAGGAGCAACGCACGCAGGGATTCGCCATGCAGAGCCTGTTCATAGGGCTGGGAGCGGTGGTGGCGTCGGCCCTGCCATGGCTGATGACCAACGTGTTTCATGTGGGGAGCGAACACGGTGAGCATGCGATTCCACTAACCGTTCGGCTGTCGTTTTATATCGGGGCGGCTGCATTCTTTACGGCGGTGCTGTGGACGATTACCACCACTCCGGAATACCCGCCTGCGGACCTGAACGCGTTCCGGCAAAAAAAGTCAGAGCATCGTGGCATCGCCAGCCATGCCAGCGAGATTTTCACCGCCATCGCGCATATGCCGGCCACCATGCGGCAACTGGCCCCGGTGCAGTTGCTCACCTGGCTGGGACTGTTCTGCATGTGGCTGTACTTTCCTGTGGCCGTCGCGCGCAATGTGTTTGGAGCAGCGGACCAGAACTCGCCCATCTACACCCGCGGGGTGGAGTGGGGCGGCATTTGCTTTGGAATGTATTCGCTGGTGTGTTTCGGGTCTTCATTTTTCCTTCCTGCGCTCGCCAAGGCGGTTGGCCGGAAGCACGCCCATAGTCTGTGTTTGTTCTGCGGCGCTCTGGGGCTGGTATCCGTGGCTGTGATTCACGACAAGAACCTGCTGCTCCTGTCGATGGTAGGGGTGGGCATTGCCTGGGCCAGCACGCTCTCCATGCCGTATTCCGTGCTGGCGGGATCGCTGCCTTCCGAACACACCGGCGTTTACATGGGCATCTTCAACTTCTTCATCGTGCTGCCGGAGATCATCGCATCACTGGGCTTCGGCTGGGTAATGAACCACGTGCTGAACAATAATCGTCTGGCGGCGGTGATCGCCGGCGGAGTCTTCATGGCGCTGGCAGCGTTGCTGATGCAGAGGGTGGTTGATCCGGGCGCAGAGGTGATTGCGGAGGCCGCGCCGCTACCGGCGGATGCTGAGGTCATCGCCACGCTAAAGCCCGGAAGAGCGGCGAAATAGGCTCGACCCCACAATTGCTAACGGAAGGCAGCTATGGGCCACGAGGGGGCAGTCCGTACAAACCTGTTAGCGGGTAGTCCAGCATGAGCTTTCCACGATCCAGCGGCATTCTTTTGCATCCTACTTCCCTTCCCGGCGCTCATGGCGTTGGTGAGCTGGGCGGCGAGGCACACCGGTTCGCCGACTTTCTGAAAGACGCGGGGCAAACTATCTGGCAGGTTCTTCCGCTGGGTCCGACCGGCTACGGGGACTCGCCGTATCAGTGCTTCTCGGCGTTCGCGGGTAATCCACTACTCATCAATCTCGACACGCTGGTGAAGCGGGGGTACTTATCGGCCGACGATCTGGGGCAACAACCCAAGTTGCCGCGGGAGAGTGTGGACTTCGGAACGCTGATCCGCTGGAAGCTTCCCCTTTTACGCAAGGCGGCTGAAGGCTTCCGGCAGCGCGCCGATGGCGCGGACCGGGCGGCGTACGAGGTGTTTTGTCAGCGTCATTCCTCATGGCTCGACGAGTTTGCCTTGTTCATGGCACTAAAGGAAACCCATGAGTATGTGATGTGGACACTGTGGGAGCCGGAGTTGGCGTTGCGCGAGCCGTCCGCGCTTGAGAGGGCCCGCCGCGATCTGCACGAGCAGATTGAAACCAATAAGTTCATTCAGTTTGAGTTCGAGCGGGAGTGGGTGGACCTAAAGGCACATTGCGGGCGCAACGGCATCCGCGTGATGGGCGATGTACCCATCTACGTTGCGCAGGACAGCTCCGACGTGTGGGCCGAGCCCGTCCTGTTCGATCTCGAGGCTGACGGGACGCCGCGGGTGATTGCGGGAGTTCCGCCGGACTACTTCAGCGCGACGGGACAATGCTGGGGAAATCCGATCTATCGCTGGGAGGTCCATGCCCAGGCAGGGTTCAGATGGTGGATTGCGCGCTTCCGACGAGCGTTCGAGATGCTCGACATGATTCGACTCGACCACTTCCGCGGGTTCGAGGCGTATTACGAGATTCCCGGGGAGGAGACCACCGCCGTGAACGGAAAATGGGTGAAGGGCCCGGGTGTAGCGCTGTTTGAAGCGGTGGAGGGAGCGCTGGGCAGCCTGCCGATCCTTGCCGAGAACCTTGGGGTCATCACGCCCGAAGTCGAGGGTCTGCGCAACCGGTTCGGGTTGCCGGGGATGGCGATCCTGCAGTTCGCCTTTGGCAAGGACCCGCAAGCGCCCGACTTCAAGCCACACAACTACCCGCGCCATCGGGTGGCGTACACGGGCACGCACGACAACGATACGGTCGCGGGGTGGTGGAACAGTACGGGCGCCGCCGACAGCACGCGTACTCCCGAGGACGTAGAGAAGGAAATGGAGTTCGCGCGCCGCTACCTCGACACCGACGGAAGCGAGATTCACTGGGTGATGATCCGTACGCTGATGGGTTCAGTGGCGGACACGGTGATCTTTCCCCTGCAAGACGTCCTCGGTATCGGCAGCGAGGGACGCATGAACCTGCCCGGCACCTCGTCGGGAAACTGGCGCTGGCGTTACCGAGCGGAGGAACTGACGCTGGGTATCGGGAAGCGTCTCCGCCAGATGGCTCAGACCTACGACCGCTTGCCCTGAAACAAATGATTCACCTGAGGGGCTGGGCTGAAACATAACCCTCAGTGTGGTGTCCTGCGTCACAGACGGCGGGCCATATTGCATCCGACAATAAGGTGTACTTGGGGGGGTAAAAATATGGCTGCGCCCTGGGCCCATCGCTACGCACAGCGGACGAAGACCGCAAAAAGCTCGATCATTCGCGAACTCCTAAAACTCACGACAAATCCGGAAATCATCTCGTTTGCAGGGGGCCTGCCCGCGCCCGAAGTGTTCCCCGTGGAACGTTTCCGCGCCGCCTGCGAGCAAGTACTGGCAACCCAACCCACGGCGGCCCTGCAGTACGGGCCATCGGAAGGCTATAAGCCGCTGAGGGAATTAATCCTGGCGCAGATGGCGAAATACGGCATCGTCGCGACCGTCGATAACGTGCTTATCACCTCGGGATCGCAACAGGCACTGGATCTCATCGCCAAACTGTTGATCAATGGCGGCGATCGCATACTAGTGGAGTCGCCGACGTACCTTGGCGCGTTACAGGCGTTTGACCTGATGGGCGCCGAGTACGTCACCGTCCCCATCGACGGCCAGGGACTGCAAACCAGACTCTTGGAAGGTGCACTGCGCTCCGGGCCGAAATTCATGTACGTACTGCCAAACTTCCAGAATCCGGGCGGAGTGACGCTTTCAGAAGACCGGCGCATGCAACTGGTGTGGCTATCGGACAAGTACGGCATTCCCATCATTGAGGACGACCCCTATGGGCAGCTCCGCTACGAGGGCGAGCACATCAAGCCGCTGGTAGTGCTTGACCGGATGAACGTGCTGCGCGACAACGGATACCACATTGGCAATGTGATTTACCTGAGCACGTTCTCCAAGGTGTTGGCTCCGGGGCTACGGCTGGGGTGGATCGTCGCTCCGCCGGACGTCATCACCCGGTTGGTGCAACTGAAGCAGTGCGCTGACCTGCATACCAGTACGTTCACACAGATGGTCGCCTACGAGGTGGCCAAAGACGGATTCCTCGACGAGCACGTCAAGACTATCCGCGAGTGTTACAAAAAGCGGCGCGACGCCATGCTGGCCGCACTGAATGACTTCTTCCCACCTGAGGTGAAGTGGACACATCCGCAAGGAGGGCTGTTCCTGTGGGTGACGCTGCCGGCCGGCGTAGATTGCATGCGGTTGTTCGATGAAGCCATCCGGCACAACGTCGCCTTCGTTCCCGGACAGCCCTTCTTCGCGGAAGGCGACAAGGGATCACACATGCGGCTGAATTTCTCGAATGCCACTCCGGAGATGCTGCGCGAAGGAATCCGCCGGCTGTCGATTGCGGTGGCGCATGAGATCGAGCACAAGGCTGGTGTGGAGTCGGCTGTTTCAGTTTAGGAGTTTTGACCCATCGCCAGTGAGATGAGCGCCCCATGCCTGAGCGCCAGAATGGGGCGCTTCTTCGTGCCGGGCTTGTTTCGCGGGGGTCAGCCGAATATCTTGGTGGTCGTTGGATCGTTGGGAGGATAGTCGTGAATCGTCATACTTTGTGTCTAGTCTTGTTAGCCGTCACACTTGGGCCTTCGTGCTTCGGCCAGCAGACAGCCGCAAGCAGCCAGATTCCACCGATTCCGTACACGCCCGGACTCGATGTCACCGCGATGGATAGAAGCGCCGATCCATGCATTGATTTATATGCTTATGCCTGCGGGGGCTGGCAGAAGAACAACCCCATTCCGCCGGACCAGAGCTCGTGGAGCGTGTATTCGAAGATGCAGGACGAAAACCGCGTTCTGCTGCGCCACATTCTCGAGAATGCGGCAGCGAACGACCCGCACCGCGGCCCCATCAATCAGAAGATCGGCGACTATTACGCGTCGTGTGTCGATGAAGCTGCCATCAATAAGGCGGGCGTTGCGGCGCTGAAGCCCGACCTCGATCGCATCGCTGCCATGAAGTCGAAGGACGACCTGGCGCCGACGCTGGCCTATCTGCATCCGCGGGACATCGGGATTTACTTTGGCAATTCCTCGCTGTTTCGCTTCGGATCTGAGCAGGATGCAAAGAACTCGAGCGAAGTGATTGCCGCCGTGGACCAGGGCGGGTTGGGACTCCCTGACCGCGACTATTACCTGAAGGACGATGCGCGGTCGCAGGATATTCGCACCAAGTATGTTGCGCACGTGCAGAAGATGCTGGAGTTGCTTGGCGAGTCACCAGAAGCCGCGGCGACAGACGCACAAACCGTAATGCGCATCGAAACCTCGCTGGCCAAAGGATCGATGACGCGCGTCGAGCGGCGCGATCCCAACAAGGTCTATCACCGGATGCCGGTGAAGGAACTGCAAGCTTTAACTCCGTCGTTTTCGTGGCGTGCGTATTTCGGGGCGTATGGGCTGAACAATCTTCAATCCCTGAATGTCAGCGCGCCAGACTTCATGAAGGCGATGGGTGCAGCGATTGCTGCCGAAGACCTGGCTGCGTGGCAGGCCTACTTGCGCTGGCACCTGGTGCATGCCCAGGCGCGCTGGCTGTCCATACAGTTCGTCGAGGAGGATTTCAACTTCTACGGACGGACGATGACGGGACAGCAGGAACTGCAACCCCGCTGGAAGCGCTGTGTCCGCTACACCGACCGCGCCCTAGGCGATGCGCTGGGCCAAGCCTACGTGGAGGTCGCGTTCAGTCCGGCGACCAAACAACGGGCACTCACCATGGTAAAGCAAGTGGAAGCGGCCATGGAGCGCGACATTAACCAGTTGACCTGGATGAGCCAGCCGACCAAGCAGCAGGCGCTGGAGAAGCTGCACGCAGTCGTGAACAAGATCGGCTATCCCGACCATTGGCGCGATTACACTGCGCTCAACGTAGTGCGGGGCGACGCAATTGGCAACGGGCAGCGGGCCAATGAATTCGAATTTCGCCGCCAACTGAACAAAATCGGCAAACCGGTGGACCGAGGGGAATGGTATCTAACACCTCCGACGGTGAACGCCAATTACGATCCGCAAAACAACGACATCAACTTCCCAGCCGGAGTCCTACAGCCGCCTGCCTTCGATATGAAGATGGACGACGCACCCAATTACGGCAACACGGGAGGAACGATCGGACACGAATTGACGCACGGCTTCGACGACGAAGGGCGCCAATTCGACGCCAAAGGCAATCTCCGCGACTGGTGGCAACCGCAGGACGAAAGGGAGTTCAAGGCACGTGCCCAGTGCATTGAGGACCAGTACGCGCAGTACGTTGTGGTGGACGATGTGAAAATCAATAGCAAGCTCACGCTCGGCGAAGACGTGGCTGACCTTGGCGGACTGATGCTGGCTTACATGGCGTGGCGGGACGAGACGCAGAACAAGAAGCTGCAGCCCATCGACGGCTTAACCCCCGAGCAGCGTTTCTTCGTAGGCTACGCGCAGAGCTGGTGTAGCAACGAACGGCCGGAAAACCTGCGCATGCGGGCGAAGGTCGATCCGCACTCACCGACCAGGTATCGCACGAACGGCGTAGTGTCAAACCTGCCCGAGTTCCAGCAAGCATTCCAATGCAAGACCGGCCAGCCCATGGCGCCAGCTAATCGCTGCCGGGTTTGGTAAGAACGCATAGCGAATCCAACAACAAGGCCCGGCAGTTGGCGGAGCCTTCGCCGTTGGTGATGCAAATCAGTTAGTAGCCGTGCCCGCTCGCGCCCTCGTCCACACGCACCTTACCGCGGAACATGCGGTAGATAAAGACAAAGTAAACCGCAGCCAGGATCATGCCCAACGACCACCAAACGAAGCCCACCTGCATTCCGTGGGCACCGGTGGCGGTGTTGTAGATTGTGAGGCTGTAGGAAGGATCCGTACTCGCCGGCAACACTTTGGGATACAGCGCAAACGCCGCACCGACGAGCATGCCAACGATGTAACCGCAGGAGGCCAGGAACGCACCCCGGTCGTTCTTCTGGCGCTGTGCGACCAGCAGATAGACCAGGCTCCCGGCGACAATCAGCGGAATCACGTAACCTACAGGCCAACGGGAGAAGTTGGCCAAAACGCCTGGACGTACATACAGCGTGGCAGCGAGACTCACGATAGTGAGCAGTAACTGCACGGGCCAAAGAGCCGAAGCCATGCGGCGGGCGCGGATGTGTAAGTCACCGTCGGTCTTGGTGGCGACATAGAGAGAACCATGCACCACCAACGTAACCAGCGCGACGACGCCCGTCATCACGGTGTACCAGTCGAGAATTCCGTTGTCGACACCGACTTGGAAGTTGGTCCAAAGCGGCTCAAAGAAGTAGCCGTCAGCGGTCAACGGCACGCCGCGCACGACGTTGCCCAGAGCGGCGCCGAGAAAGATGGCCAACAGAATGCTTGCCACCGAAAAGATGAAGTCGAATGCCGCGGACCACAGACCATCCTGAAGATGACTGCGAAATTCGATGCCGATACCACGCAGCATAAGCAGCCACAGCACCATGATCAGCGGCAGATAGAACCCGCTAAAGCTTGAGGCGTACAACAGTGGGAACGCGAAGTAGAGCGTGCCGCCGGCGGCGAGGAGCCAGACTTCGTTGCCGTCCCACACCGGGCCGATGGCACGCAGAATGGTGCGGCGTTCGGTGTCGTTCCGGGCGATGAACAAGTGGACCGCGCCGGCGCCAATGTCGAAGCCGTCCAGTAGAACGTACATGGCGACCATTACCGCAACGATCATGAACCAAATGGTTGGCATGGCTATCTCACCTCCGCAGGCTGAAGACCATCTGATTTCGGCTTGGCAGGTGCGGGCACCGGCTCAGGGCCGTGCTCGATTTCGCGCCGCACCAGGAACAGGAAGAGGAAGGAGAGGATGGTGTACATTCCCGCAAAACCCAGGAAGGTAAACCAGCCGTTGCCAGCCGACACCATCTTGGAAAAGCCCTCTTCCGTGCGCATGAGGCCGTATACCAGCCACGGTTGCCGGCCCATCTCCGCCGTCAACCAACCAGCAGTGTTGGCGACGTACGGTAGCGGGAACATCAGCATCAGGAGCCACAGCATCCAGCGGAATTTGTAGAGCTTGCCAAGCCACAACAGCAAGGCTGCCACGGCCATCACCGCTATGAAGAGTGTGCCCAGTCCAACCATGATGTGATAGGAGAAGTAGAGCAGGGGAATGTTTTGCGGCCAGTCGCGTTCGGGAAACTCATTGAGACCGTGGACTTGTGCGTTCCAGCGGCGATATGTGAGAAAGCTCAACATCTTCGGCACCGTGATGGGGTTGTCGATCCTGCGGTTCGCCATGTCAGGCTGCCCGATAATGACCAAGGGCGCTCCATGTTGAGTGTCGAACAAGGCTTCCATCGCAGCCAGGGTAACGGGTTGTTTCAGGGCAACCATCTTTCCTGCCCAGTCTCCGGTGGGAAACAGTTGCAGCACGCTGACGATCAATCCTGCGATCACGCCCGTCCTGACGAAAATACGAGCCTGCTCGATGTGGCGGTCGCTCAGCAAATAGAACGCCCCAACCGCTGTCATCACGAAGGCACCGGTGATGACCGCACCACTCATGTTGTGGGCGTACTGCAGCCACGCCCAGGGATTCAGGACTAGCGCCCAGAAGCTGGCAAGTTGCATGGAGCCGTCGGCCGCTTTTTCATAGCCCACGGGATGCTGCATCCAGGCATCGGTGGCCACGATGAAATAACCCGAAGCCCAGGAACCCACAAACACCATGAAGGCCGCGAACCAGTGCATCCCCCGGCTGAGGCGCTTCTCGCCGTAGAGGAACAGTCCAAGGAATGTGGATTCGAGAAAGAAGGCGAAGCAGCCTTCCATGGCCAGGGTTTGTCCGATGACTCCGCCGGCAAAGCGGGAGAAATGCGACCAGTTGGTGCCGAACTGGAACTCCATGGGGATGCCGGTCACCACGCCGATTGCGAAATTGATGCCGAAGATTTTGGCCCAGAAGCGGGCGGCCTGATTGTACGATTCGTTGTTCTTCCTGATCGCCAGCGTTTTCAGGATCACGATGAGCGGGGCCAGCCCCATCGTCAATTGGGGGAACAGGTAGTGATACGTCACAGTGAAGGCAAACTGCAGGCGATGGATCAACAGTGCGCTATCCATTCAATCTCCTCAATCAAATTATGCGGGGGCGGCCGCGCAACCGGCTCCCAAACGCCTTTTTGACGAGAGAGACGGGCACAGCAGTCCCGGTTATGATGATCAAAACACCAAGTGTCGAGTTTCGAACACGTGCCACTATTATTCCACCACGGGAAGCGGTTTGGGGGCATCAACGGTTCAGGCCAAGTCGAGCTCCGTTCGGCACCGGAGCGACTGGTTCGGCTGGATTGGAAAGACTGCATACAAATCACAGTCGCGGAGCTCAGTTTGGTTTTAAACTAGTTGTGATGTTGCGGCTGAACGGCACGGCGCTCCTACTTTTGATGGTTTGGCTGGGAACGTCCCAGGCATCGCTTTCCCAATCCACTTCGCAAGCCACGACGCAGCAGCAGACCAAGCGCCTCATCCTTAAGGATGGTTCATATCAATCGGTGGTAAAGTACGAGATCCAGGGCGACCGCGTTCACTACTTCAGCGCCGAGCGGTACGAGTGGGAGGACCTGCCTGCGTCACTGGTGGACTGGGATGCGACCAAGAAAAACGAAGCCCAGTTCAGTAGTGGAAAACTGCGGGTTCACGTGGAAACGCCGGAAGAGCGCGAGGAACGCGAAAAGGAGGACGCCAATTCTCCCCAGATCCTTCCCGGACTGCGACTGCCGGGAACAGGAGGCGTGTTTCTTCTCGATCAATTCAACGGCAAACCCGAGTTGGCGGAAATCCTGCAGAACGGCAGCGAATTGAACCAGAACTCAAATAAGAAGAGTGTGCTGCACAGTGCGATCAACCCGATTGGAAGTTCCAAACACTCGTTTGAGCTCAAGGAGCCACACGCCAAAATCCAGTCGCACATTTCAACGCCGGTTATCTACGTCGATATTGACGAAGGAGCACTGAATGATGTGCCCCTGGATGGGCGCTTCCGCATTGCACGCACTGAGGTGAAGAAAGACATTCGCGTCATCGGCAACCTGAAGGTCACATTCACCGGCAAAACATCGGAACAAGGGAATTTTCTTCCTACGAAAGTCGAGAAGATTGGGACTGGTGAGTGGGTCAAGGTAACCCCTGCGCAGGCGTTGACGCCTGGCGAGTATGCGGTCGTGGAGATGCTCGGCACGGAGGAAATGAACCTCTATGTGTGGGACTTCGGAGTCAACCCGCAGGCGCCGGCAAATCCCAACACCTGGCGACCCGTGGCCGCAGCAAACGCGGAAGCCACCCCCTGAGCCAGCCGCTGGAGCTAATCCGCTGTGCGGTCGCCGTTCAAGCCGACAATTCCCGCGCCATAAACCGCGATGTTGTCTCGTCCGGCCTGCTTGACGGCATACATCATCTCATCGGCGCGCTGAACCATGGCCTGCGGAGAAGTGGCGTCTGCGGGATAAGTAGCGACCCCAATGCTGGCGCGAAGGTCGACCCGGAAGTCCTCGTCCGGCAGCCATCGTCGTTGATGAAACATTCGCGCGATGCGTCGCGCGACCCGCAAACCAGCTTCGCGGGACGTCTGGGGCAGAAGAATGGCGAACTCGTCGCCACCATAGCGGAATGCGGCATCGACCAATCGCAGGTTCTCGCGCAGGCACACTCCAACCTCCGCCAGCAGTTTGCTGCCGATCAGGTGTCCGTGCTGGTCATTCACCCATTTGAAGTGGTCCAGGTCGAGAAAGAGGAGAGTAAATTCATAGCCGAATCGCGCGGAGCGGTGAACCTCGTCGGCGATCACCGTAAACAGATGGCGAGCGTTGTAGAGGCCGGTGCAATCGTCGGTAATGCTGAGTTCCTGGATGCGCCTGACGGCACGGGCATTTTCAATGGCGATGGCAGCATAGTCCGCGAGCGTTTGGAGGAGCAATTCGCTTCTGGCATACACCGTCATATCGATGTTCACCAGTTCAATGACTCCCAATACCTTGCCACCGGTGCGCACCGGAACGCACACTACGGGACAACTGCCTGCGAACCATTCGCCTCGAGTGGCGGGATTGACCGCAGAATCGTCGTTTACGTTTTCAATGACCAAGCTGGTGCCGTGCGCGATCACCCACTCGGTCAGCGTCGAACCATCTGCCAGTCGCAGGGTCGCCAGTCCTTCTGCGCCTCTTCCCACGGAGGCGGCGTAATATGGTTCGTGGCTCGCATCGTCAATCATGACCAGCGACCAGGTGGCCGGTTCGAAGTAGGCGGCCATCTTATCCATGATGGTCTGGAGAATGTTGTCGAGATCGAGGGTTGAAGTGAGCGCCTTCGCGACGTCGTGAAAGATCTTCAACTCGTAAAGCTGGCGATCGTTGTCCGCTGGTGCCACCAATGCGCGCTTACCTGAATGGGAGTTGTCAGCGTTCCACGCCGGCCCCAATGCCGGACAGAAGTGGGCGCATTCCATCAACACAGGGCTAGACTACAGCCGCAGAACGACTCTATGTTACAGGAAAATAGTGGGTTATCCTATACTTCTTGTATCCTATCAAGTGATCGTTAGCCCAAATGGGGAATTCTGGAGGACCGGCCATTTTGCGAATTGCAGGCATGGTATGGGTTTGACACCGCCAAAAACGGCTTTGATCATCGCGGCGACTGGAAAGGCATTTTCCTTCGCCAGGCTTTTGAACTAAGGACCGAGACAGTGGGTTCATTTGGCGAAAGACTTCGTAGGGAACGTGAGATGCGCGGGGTGTCCCTCGACGACATCGCGGAGGCGACCAAGATCGGAACTCGCCTTTTGCGCGCCCTCGAAGACGAGCAATTCGAACTCCTCCCAGGCGGCATTTTCAACAAGGGTTTTGTCCGTGCATACGCCAAGTACCTAGGATTGAATGAAGAGGAAGCAGTGGCAGACTACTTGGCGGCGGCCGGCGAGTCGTCTCCTGATCCTCGGGTTATCGCGGAACAGAATTCCACCCGGATTGACCGAACGGGTTTGGACGGGTCGTCAAATCGCCAAGCTGGGTTTCCAATAATCCCCGTTCTCATCCTCTTGCTGGTCATCGCTGCTGGTGCCGGCGGCTGGCAAATCTACAAAGAGCGCCAGCGCGAGCGACAGGCCAAAGAAGACGCAGCAAGGACCGCGTCCGTACCTGCGACCCCGCTCGCCACTACTACGCCGCAGACAGCAGCTACGTCCGCTCCTGTGGTGCCTTCGGGCACGGCGAACGAGAATAAATCCGCCGCAACAACGGGAGCAGCAGGAACTCCCGCTGGTCAAACCGCGAAACCGGAGCGGGCGGCACCCTCAACGAACAAACCCGCGGACCTGAACGCCCCAGTCAAGACGGGAGAACCTGCTGCTCAACTTCAAACAGCGCCAGCCGCAAAGAGTGCAAAGGCCGCGACGCCGGACCTCGCGTCTCGAGGCCCGTCGGCCGCAGGTGCAGCCTCGTCCAACAGCCAGCCCTTTGAGGTCTCGGTTCGCGCTAAGGATCGCGCTTGGATATCCATCAAGTCGGACGGCAAGTTCGCAGTTCGAGGCATCATCAGCCCCCCGGACGTAAAGACGGTTCACGCGACGGACCAGGTGGTGTTTTATACCGGAAACGCGGGCGCTGTAGAGATTTCATTCAATGGCCAACTTGTGCCGCTGCCTGGCGGACCCAACACAGAAGGTGTTTTGGTGTTCAACTCCCACGGAGTTGTAATTCCAAAGCCGGAATCGCCCGCTCACGAGCCCTAACGCTGGCGCCGAGTCTCTCATGAAGAAATTGGCCGAAAACGTCGTGCGTATCGAAGCCGATGCCCTACGCGCCCTTGCTGACCGGATCGCCGGACCGATGGCGAAGGACTTTGAGCACGCCATCGACGTGCTGTATGAGGGCTCGGGCCGGGTGGTGGTCACCGGCATGGGCAAGAGCGGACTGATCGCCCGCAAGGTTGCGGCTACGCTCAGCTCCACCGGCACCCCGGCGTTATTCCTCCATCCTGCGGAGGCGGTGCATGGGGACCTCGGGATGATTGTGCGCGGTGATGCCGTGGTAGCGATGTCGGCGAGTGGCGAAACGGAAGAGATCCTGCAATTGCTGGCAACAATCAAACGCCTAGGCATCCGTCTCATTACCATCACCTGCGATGACCTGTACTCGGTGTCGTCGGTCGGTCGCCGTCGCTCGACTCTGGCACAGGCCGCCGATGTTGCCTTGGATTGTTCGGTAGCCAGCGAGGCTTGCTCGTTCGGACTGGCTCCTACAGCATCGACCACAGCCATGCTTGCGCTGGGTGACGCACTGGCGGTTGCACTCTCGCAGAAGCGCGGGTTTCGCGAGGAGGATTTCGCGAACCTTCATCCTGGTGGGAAGTTGGGCAAGCGTCTCACGCGAGTTTCTGCACTGATGCACAGCGGCGAAGCGCTACCAAGCGTGTCGCCGGCAACGCCGATCAGCCAGGTCATCTATGAAATGTCGCGCAAAGGCTTAGGGATGACGACGGTGGTGGAATGCGAGAAGCTCGTGGGGCTGATCAGTGACGGCGACCTGCGACGCCTGCTGGAACGTCATGGCAAGGAAGTGTTCGATCTCACAGCCAGCCAGTGCATGACCCGTCAGCCAAGCATCATTGCTCCGGACTCCTACGCCATCGCAGCGCTCGAAGTTATGGAGCGGAAAAAGATTACCTCCCTGCCCGTAGTTGACGGTTCCGGCCGGCTACTGGGAGTGCTGCACCTGCACGATCTATGGGGAACACAGATGGTTTAGGCTTCTGCGAGTCTATTGAGCCCTTGCCGATAGCTATGCTAACGATTCCGGCTCGGTGGTGGGCTCCAGAACAAGAGCCGGCTCGGAACCTGTCTGCACTGCTGCGCCTGCCAATGACCGTTTCGAACGCACCGCGGCGATCACGACAAACATGTTCGTGAACAGCACAATCGTAAACGCCATCGCCGGTAGAAATCCGAACGTGTCTCCGCGGACGGCGAGCACCTGCAGAGCCAACACCGCCGTGATCAAGCCGCGCGGGAACATCAGCATAAGCAGTTCCGAATCTGCGGGCTTAATATCGCGTATCGACCAGCGAGTGGCGCGCACCGCCAACCAACGCGCGATCAATAGCGCAGTCAGGATGCCAAGGATCGGCAGGACAAAAGCGCGTCCGACGACTTGCGCCATGATGCCCAGCAACACAAAAAAGAAGGAACGCACTAGAAACGCAAGCTCCGCGTGGAAGGCCAGCATTCGTTCACCCTGCCGCGTCATCCTAGGGGTGCGCGGCAAATTCGCCAAGGTGAGTCCGAATACAAGTTCCGCCAACAGACCACTACCGCCAGCGTAGCGCCCAATGGCAAACACGCCGAGGCACGTCCCCAGGTTGAGAGCATTGCTGAACTGCTGTCCAGCCATGCGGGGCCAGACCTGCGACCAGGCCAGTCCGACCAAAATGCCGAGAGCGACATCGATCAATACGTGATGCCCGAATCCGACGACGAGACCTTCCACCATCGGCTCGCTGCCGTTCAGGCTCATAAGGGTACCAACGGTCAGAACCGCCAGGATTTCCCCCAACGAAGATTCCAGCGTCAGGGTAATTTTGATCGCCTCGGGCGCATCCATCTGCTGGATGGCAGGCAACACGACGGCAGCACTGGTTGAACCCAGTACGGCTCCGAGCAACGCTCCATCCATCCATGTGAAGTGGAGAGTGAGCCTTGCCACCGCTGCGACCAGCCCGACCGACAGGGCATAGCTGACGATCGCGAGCAGTAAGCCGCCCGGAGAATATCGGATGGCTTCCTTCAGTCGCAACTCAACGCCGCCCTCGAAAAGGATCAGGATCAGCGCCAGCATCCCTAGAATGCGTATCATGTCCTGGAAATGAGCGGGATCGACCAGTTTGAGGATGGGACCCAGCCCTACCCCGATCAACAAGAGGACGATGATGTCAGGAACGCGCGTCCAGCGCGAAAGTCGATTCGCTACCACCGCGACAACAAGCAGCGCTGCAGGAATCCCGAAGATGCGAACCATATCCATGAAAGTTGACCAGACCCGCTGGAAAGGATGTCCTATATTGCTTGAAAATAGCCCAATATTCCAGCGTCTCTTGCGGGCGAGAGGCCGTTTTTCCCCGCCGCATAGGTTTGGTTACATGGTTTTGACAACGGTCACTGCAATTTCACGCTGTCGCGGACCGTCCAGTTCGACCAGAACGACGCGCTGCCAGGTTCCCAAAATCAATCCACCTTGACTTACCAGCAGACCCAGCGAGGTGCCAATCATCGCCGACAAGATATGATCGGGGACGTGTTCCGGATCATGGGGATGGCGATAGTTCAGCCTGGGGATGATGCGCTCGAATGCATCGAGCATGTCGGCATCGGTACCGGGGTCGAGATCGGCTGTGGTCAGTGCGGCAGTAGTATGGAGTACAAAAAGATGACAAACCCCCGACGCACCACTGTAGTGCTCACGCAAATACGCATTAACCGGATCCGTGATGTCGAGAATCTCGCGCTTACGATGCGTTTTGATGGTAAGCCGATGCATTGCCAGAGATTCTACGCGCATGGCAGTACCGCAACGCTAATCGCCAGCCGGGATCTTGCCGTTACGGTAGTGCCGCTCGGAAACGTTGCGTAATCGTTCCGCTGCATATTCAGGCGTGATGTCGCGTTGGGGCGAATCGAGCAGCTCGTAACCCACCATGAATTTTCTCACCGTCGCTGAACGCAGTAGAGGCGGACAGTAATGCGCGTGCAAGTGCCATTCGGGGTGAAGTTCTCCGTCGGTGGGCCGCTGGTGGAAACCCATGGTGTAAGGGAACGGTGTTTCGAACAGATTGTCGTAACGTGTCGTGATGCGTTTCAGAATGTCGGCCAGGGAGGCTCTCGCTGGGCTACCGAGCGAGGGCAGGTCAGCCACATGGTCTTTGCTGCATAGGAGAATCTCGAATGGCCAGACTGCCCAGAACGGCACGAGCGCAACAAAATGAAAGTTTTCGCCGACGATCCTCTCTCCCGCGGCCCGTTCCAGCCCCACGTAGTTGCATAACAGACAATTGCCGTAGCGCCTCTGGTATTCGGTCTGTGCAGCCTGCTCTTTGAGCGGTTCGTTAGGAACTGTGTGATTCGCCCAAATCTGCCCATGCGGATGCGGGTTACTGCAACCCATCATCTCGCCACGGTTCTCGAAGATCTGCACATGATTGATCTCGGACATAGCACCCAACTCCCGGTACTCTTCTGCCCACACGTCTATGACGGATCGGATTGCAAGCGCGTCCATGTTGGCAAGCGTCAGGTCATGGCGCGGGGAGAAACAGACTACGCGGCAGACTCCGGCTTCAGCCGTCGCAACGAGAAGTCGTTGCCCACTATCTTCGATGCCGTCTGGTGGTACATCCAGTTTCATGGCGGCAAAATCGTTGTCGAAGACGAAGGTGGAATCGTACCGCGGATTGCGCGCTCCGCCGGCGCGCTCATTTCCCGGACAGAGATAACAATGTGGGTCGTAGCGAAGGCCTCGCTCTTCGGGCTGCCGCTCGGTTTGCCCCTGCCACGGACGCTGGGCACGATGCGGTGATACCAGGACCCAGTCACCCGTCAGTGGGTTCAGACGCCGATGTGGAACTTCCCTGATTCCTGATAAGTCGATCATGCGGATTCTTTGTCGATTTCCCGTGCGCCGTCGGCTGCGGTGCAAACATAGATCTCCGGCCGCACTCCTGTCGCCTGTTTGTAGCCTTGAGACACGGTGCTCTCAAACTCGTTGACGAAACTCTTGTCCACGAGATTCACAGTGCATCCGCCAAAACCGCCTCCGGTCATACGCGCACCATAGACACCCCGGCACTTGAGAGCCAACTCCACCAAGAGGTCGAGTTCCAGGCAGCTCACTTCGTAGTCTTCACGCAGGCTGGCGTGTGATTCCGCCATAAGCTTTCCAAACTCTTCCAAGTCACTCTGCTTGAGTGCAGCCGCAGCCCGCAGTGCGCGCTCATTCTCGCTGATTACGTGGTGACAGCGGTGCCGGACCGTCTCCGGCAGAATGCCGCCGTATTCCTCCAGTTGTGCCAGGCTTACGTCGCGCAGGGTCCGGATCTGCAGAAGTGACTGCCGCAGCAGTTGCACGCCAGTTTCACAATCGGCACGACGACGGTTATATTCGCCCGCCGCCAACTCATGTCTGACCATGGTGTTGCAGATAACGATACGAACCGATTCCGGTACCGCCAACGATTCGAAGTGCAGGCTGCGACAGTCGAGCAACAAGGCGTGGTTCGCCTCGCCACAACAGGATATGAATTGGTCCATGATCCCGCATTTCGTCCCGGCGAAGTCGTGTTCTGCACGCTGACACAGGCACGCTATATCTAGACGATTCAGCGTTGTGCCAGCGACACCAAGCAGCGCGAAGGCGGTGGACACTTCAATAGCTGCCGAAGAACTGAGACCGGCGCCGATTGGCACGTTTCCCTTTATCACAAGGTTCGCACCCGGCAGCGGGATGTTGCGTGCCCGCATCACGCCAGCTACCCCTCGTACATAGTCGCTCCAATGCCCCGTAGAACCAGGCATTACGGAGGATAGGTCGAATTGCCGACATTCGTTGAAGTCGATGGACTGGACATAAAGCTTGTCATCGCTCCGCGGCCCAACCGCGACAAAGGTGTAAAAAGCCAATGCGGCGGGCATAACAAAGCCCTCGTTATAGTCAGTGTGCTCACCGATGAGATTCACCCGTCCGGGCGCCCGGTAGATGCTGTGAGGTTCGCCGAATTGCTGACGGAATTGCTGGAGCACAAGCCTTGCGGCATTCTGGCTGGTGTTTCGGAGTGCGGCGGGCACCATAGTTTGAACGCGAAGTCAACTGTCCAGAGGATCAGAATACTAGATGCCTGCCACTTTCAGACTTACTAGAGACAGAAAGGGATACAGATGGTTACTCTGCCGGCAGCACTACTCGGGCACGCGGAGATGCCCTAAGCGGTTGCTCATCTACTTGGCAACCGGCGTCGTGCCCGGTGTCTGCGACTTGGCCAACTCCTCCGTCTTGGCCAGATCGGTCTTCACGCGCTCGGTGAGCGGCCCTTTGGGCACCAGTTTCAGATACTCGCGGTAGTGGTCGGCGGCCGACGAGTATGCCCCCTTCGCGTTGTAGATCGACGCCAACAGGAGTTCCACGCGGGGCTCGGTATGTTGTTTGTCCATCGACTCCGCACGCAGCGCACTGCTCTCGGCTTTCGCTGCGTCGTGGAGATTGAACTCGGCCACTGCGTTGTAGTAGTAGCCAAGCGGGAAACTGACGGGATCAAGCGAGAGCAGCCGCTCGGTGAGCTGGCGCGTTCGCTCCCAGTCGCGGGCCACTGCGCTGAGGAATGCCATCCGGAGAAATGGCAAAGCGAAGTTGGGGTCAGCGTCAATGGCCTGCTGATAATCCTTCGTTGCGCCATCGATGTTCTTCCGGCGTTGCTCCAAGTCGCCGAGCCTCAACCAAGCTTCCGCAAACCTGGGATACTGGTCAATCGCCTTGTGCAGCGACTTGTCCGCTTCATCCAGGTCGCCTTTTTCCAAGGCTTCGCTGCCTTTCTCGTATTCTCTGCGGGCCCTCGCGGGAACCTCGAGACTGGCCACGGTTACCATACCTGCGGCCTTCTTGAAACGGCTGTGCAAGACGATGACTCCAACATTGGAATTGGCCATGGACTGGTCAAGATGAATAGACGAAGACACGTAGCCGCTGAGATCTGCCCGCAATTCGCAATCAGCGATTGGCGATTGAAAGTTGCTCTGTCCCAGTGTCATGGGGTTGGAATTAGGTGATTGACTGTTGTACTGGCCAAACGCCCGCGTATCATCGGAGGCGTCCGGCAGAATGTCATAGTTGCGATCGCTGGCCATGAATGAGAACGAGCCATCGCTGGCAGTGTAGGTTTCTCTCCTTCGGAAACCATTGCACACGCGGAGAATGCCAACCGGCTCCGGTGGTTGAATTCCAGTATCAGTGACCACCTTGCCCGTGTAGTACACCGCCTGCGGTGGATTGGATGGAGGAGTTGGAATCGCGCGTCCCGGCACTTTGGAGGCGGATACCCTCCCTCCTCCCGATCCATTTTGCTGTGCGCTTGCCGAAGTCAGCACCAAAGCACAAATAGCGAGAATGTAAGCAGCCAGTTCCCCATACTTTCGCATCTGACACCCCCGAAATCGCCCTTCCCCCTAAGCGCGATAGGTGGAAGCATATTACTCCCAAATGGCACCTAAGTTGTGAACAGTATGTCAACGATGAGCAGACCTGGTTTTCCAATAGATAAAAACATTTTGCCTCCTGTGGTCGGTAAAGCCGCCGAACTGGCCATAGGAAAGGCCCCGCCGTTTGCAACTTCCCGACCGACGAAGAGAGCAAGCTAGCGAAATGATGGACGAAACGCCGGATAAGGGGCACTGCGAATACCGCACTCCACCCTACAGCTTGTTCCGGAAGTTGGATGTCGAGAGAACTACAGGTAAATGCGTAAGGGGCGTCCAGGCGCACGGCGTCGACATCAGTTTCTAACGTATCGCCGTGGAAGTTGAGAAGTGGCTCGATCCGGCCAAGCCGGTGATTCGCGTCGTCCCATTATGGAACCACCCAGAGATCAGGGTGCCAAGCCGAGTTTAGTACTCGCCGGATGTGCAGTGAAGGTTCACCTTTGAATTCACTTCCGCAGAACAATGTGCACACATTTTGCAGCTTGTCGCTGGTCTCGCCGGGCATCGCTGAGAATCCCAGCCGCAACCCGCAAGTTGGCACCGCGCGGCGAAATCCACAGCCACTAACGTGGCGAACCCGACTCGAGATGTGACCCACGGTTGGGGTCTCGATCTGGTCATTGCTGATTACTAAAGTTTTCGAGGATCGAAACCAAAGTTTGGGTGTTCGTGATGTCCGTCACGGAGCAGCGTCGGAAGTCGTGGAAGATTAGAAATGAATTGCTGTGTTCTGAAAGCAGCCGGGACTTTGCAGTGGATCACAAAGCGCAGTCCCAGTTCGAAAGATTTCCGCTGCCGCAGGGAGAGGCCACTTCTCGCTGTGGGTTCTAGTCATGGAAGCCAACGCAATCCAAGCCGAGTTCCGTGCAGACACCGGCAGTCGATTACTAGTGGTGGAAGATGACATGCCGCTGGCGCAGTTGTTGCGACAGCAGTTGGAGGCAAAGTCTTT
>Ga0335082_10000892_pt1 | contig 31395 bp, 27 predicted proteins | sample Lox_Sample_41_FD_206718 | JGI IMG/M metagenome (GOLD analysis project Ga0335082, IMG submission 206718) | Soil microbial communities from Loxahatchee National Wildlife Refuge, Florida, United States - Lox_Sample_4.1 | ecosystem: Environmental > Terrestrial > Soil > Wetlands | place: USA... | reverse complement strand
AAGCCCAGGCGGTGTCAAAGAAATTGCATCCCAGTTCGACCGCGTGCCGTAGCGAGGCCATGGATTCCGCGTCATCGGAGCCCGTCCATCCAGCCAATCCCCACATCCCGTAGCCAATTTCACTGACCTTCCATCCGGTCCGCCCGAACCGCCGATAGTTCATCGCCAGGGTCTCCTTGATTCCGCTGCCATTGTAACCAAGCGCTGTGTTACGGGCGAGTTACATCGGGCGAGGCTTTGGTTTGTCGCCAGGCGCCTGAGAATGCCACAATGGGGGTCTATGCCAAACACCAAATTTATTGCGACATCCATCGTCGCTGCAGGACTTTTTCTGGCCGCAAGCACACCGGCCCAGCAAGCTCCCGCCGCGAATTCCTCCTCCAAGCCTCCCGCAGCGGCACAATCCACCGGCGCCAAGACCGGCACCTCCACCGCGGCGAAGCCCAAGGCCGCACCTGCGCCGCTCGCGCTGACAACGCAGAAGCAAAAAGTCAGTTACGCCATCGGTATGGGCCTCGGCAAGAATCTCAAGCGGGATTCCGTGGACATCGATCCCGCCGTTTTGCTCCGCGGCCTGAAGGATGCCCTGGCGGACGCCAAGCCCCTCCTGACCGACGACGAAGCCAAGGCCGCCATCACGCAGTTGCAGGCCGAGGTTCGTGCCAAGGAGGAAGAGAAGACCAAGGTCGCCGCGCTCGAAAACAAAATGAAAGGCGATGCTTTCCTGGCCGCCAACAAAACCAAGGAAGGCGTAGTTACAACGCCCAGTGGTCTCCAATACAAAATCATCAAGGAAGGCACGGGCCCCAAGCCGACCGCCGAGGATATCATTAGCTGCAACTACCGCGGCACGTTGGTGGACGGCACGGAATTCGACAGCTCCTATAAGCGTGGCCAGCCTCTGAAGATTCCCGTCGGCCAGGTCATCAAGGGCTGGACGGAAGCGATGCAGTTGATGCCGGTCGGCTCCAAGTGGGAGCTGTATATTCCTTCAAGTCTCGCCTACGGCGAGCGCGGCGCGCCGGGATCTCCAATCGGCCCGAACTCCACGCTGATCTTTGAGGTGGAACTCCTCTCCATCGAACCGAAGAAAGCGGCAGAAACTCCAAAGCCCGGCACAGAGGCCCCAGCCGAAACACACGGCTCGGCAAAACCCGCTGCACAGCCGCAACAGGCACAGCCCGCCGAGAAACCCAAGGAGCAGGCGCCAACCAATCCGCAGCCTCAACAGCAGCAAGCTCCCCCGAATCCTCAGCCCAAGCCCTGACTTGCGCTTGCGGTGATTCTGCACATTCCAACGCCGCATCTCCAGAGTGGGGTGCGGCCTTAATTTTTTTGTCGCACCACTCGGTTGTAGCTGTGCCCTGCTATGATTTGGCGTGCAAGTCTGCCGAACCACCAGCTTCCGGGAGACTTTCGCCTTGCTCAAAAGCAACCTTGCGAAACAGAGCTGACCGATGGATTACTCGCAGAGTCGAGGGTCAAGATGGACCAGCGATACGGCTCTTCTGATTTACCTTGCTCTGGCCACCGTTGTTCTGCACATGTTCGTCGGGAGCCGTTACGGCTTTCAGCGTGATGAACTGGCAACCCTCGAGGACGCACGCCATTTGGCGTGGGGCTACGTCGCTTACCCTCCGGTGACTCCATTTTTCGGCCGGATTTCGCTGGTCCTGTTCGGCCCCACGCTTCCCGGTTTTCGACTGTTTGCGGCCATTGCGCAGGCGATCGCGCTGGTTCTCACAGGCCTGATGGCAAGAACCATGGGCGGAGGCCGGGGCGCACAAATAGTGGCCGCCGGCGCGGGTCTCCCGTTTTGCCTGGGCGGCGGGGCGCTGATGCAGTACGTCTCGTTCGACTATCTTGCCTGGGTCCTCGCGGCATATTTCCTGGTGCAACTGCTCGAATCCCACAATCCGCGCTGGTGGCCGGGCGTCGGTGCGGCCATTGGTTTTGGAATGCTTTCGAAATATACGATGGGGGTCTTTGCGATTGGAATCGTCGCGGGTGTTGTACTGACAGATACGCGCCGCTGTCTGCGCAACAAGTGGCTCTGGCTGGGCGTGGCGCTCTCCATTCTGATCTTTCTTCCAAACCTCGCCTGGCAGGACCAAAACCACTTCATCTCGGCAGACTTCCTCCAGCACATTCACACACGGGACGTCCGTATTGGCCGTACGCAACATTTTCTGCCGGATCAACTGAAACTTACGCTACTCGCCTTTCCTCTTTGTCTCGCGGGGTTGTACTACACTCTCCTTGCCGCGAAAGGAAAACAGCTTCGCGCGATCGGCTGGACGTTCCTCGCTTCCCTGCTCTTGTTTGTGATTCTCAAGGGCCGGTTTTATTACTCCGCGGGTGCCTATCCAATGATGTATGCGGCCGGGAGTGTTTGGGGAGAGCTCTGGCTGGCCTCCCTCTCTCGCTCGTGGAACATCGCCCTCCGGTCGACCGTGACCTTAGCTCTGGCCGTGGACACCGCGTTTGCGGCGGCATTACTTTTGCCCATGGCACCGGTCAATTCAAAATGGTGGGGAGTTGCCAGCAAAATCCAGGGAGACTACGTCGAGGAAATCGGGTGGCCGGAATTGGCCGAAACCGTCGCAAAGATTCGCGATTCCTTGTCTCCCGAAGAACGCGCGAATTACGGCATATTGGCAGCCAACTACGGAGAAGCCGGCGCCATCAATCTCTATGGCCCGGCTTTCGGGCTTCCGCCGGCAATCAGCGGCGTCAATTCTTTTTGGGCAAAGGGCTACGGGAGTCCTCCGCCCGAAACTCTGATCGTGCTCGGCCATTCTGTGGATTTTCTCTCAGAGAACTTTGCCTCTTGCCGGGTCGCCGCGCATGTCTGGAATCAATTCCACGTCGAGAATGAGGAAACACTGGACCATCCGGACATCTATATCTGTCAGGGCCTGAAGAAGAGCTGGCCGGATTTCTGGGCCAACTACCGCCATTTCGGCTAAAGCGCGCGCAATGCGCCTGGAGGGGCAAGTAACTCCTGCCCATTGGACGGAACTCGGTCCAGAGAGGATAATATTCCCCGGAGCGGTACTTCGAAGCAGGTGAGGTCGCGAAAGCCGTTTGAACCGTAACGAATCTCTGGGGTGCTGCGGATAGTCGGCTTGTGTGCACGGCCTGTCCCGGCGGCGGGTTTCCCGGAAACTCGCGGCTGGGGCAGGAAAGCCTAATGGCCGGCTCGTGGTGCCCACCTATTTCAGAGGTTCACGGCCTAGCTGCCCACGGCCAAGCAGTCCGCTCCATTTTTGTGTCATGCGCTAAATTGGCGTCTTCCTGCAGATGCACCGAACTGCGAGGCATACTGGACAGTTCTTTCTGATTACTGATCTCTGGCTACTGAAAACTTTCTTCCATGCGCATCCTCTTCATCGGTGACATCGTCGGCTCTCCCGGCCGCCATATCGTTCGCGAGCGCCTTGCCGACCTCGTTCAGCATCGCCAGATTGATCTCGTCCTCGCCAATGGCGAAAATTCCGCTTCCGGTTTTGGCATCACTCCGAAAATTGCAGAGGAGTTGCTTGGACTGGGCATCGAAGTCCTCACGGGCGGAAACCATAGCTGGGACCGCAAAGAAATCCTCGAATACATGCCGCACCAGCCGCGCCTGCTTCGGCCAGCCAATTTTGCCGCGGCGAACCCGGGCAGCGGTCTGTACGTCGGCGAAACGAAGCAGGGCTTCAAGTTTGCCGTCCTCAATGTCCAAGGACGCGTCTTTCTACCAGCCAACGACGACCCGTTCAAGCGGGCGGACGAGGAAATCGCCAAAATTCCTGGCGACGTTGGTTTTGTCCTGGTGGATATGCACGCAGAAACCACCAGCGAGAAAATCGCCTTCGGCTGGTATCTCGACGGCCGCGTCACCGCCGTTGTCGGTACGCACACCCACGTCGCCACCGCGGACGAGCGTGTCCTACCCAATGGCACCGCTTACATTACCGACGTAGGCATGACCGGCCCGCACGGCGGCGTCATCGGAATGGATCGCACCGCCATTATCCGGAAATTTCTTGACGGAATTCCCACGCGCTTTGAGGTTGCCGCCGGCGACGTACAAATGAATGCAGTCCTGATCGAAACCGACGACAGTGGCCCGCGCAACGACGCCGGGCGGCTCAAGGCCAAATCGATTGAACGCCTTCGCCTGCTCATCGATTAGTCCCCTGGATCTGGCCGCAGGCAACCGAGCCAGGAGCACGGTAATCTGAGGAAGCATGCCCTCCAACAAAACAAATTTCCTGGCTGGTGTGGCCGTCCTCGTTTTCCTGGGGTTGGCGGCGATTTTCTCGACAGCTTCCGACGTGGACGACGACCTGATGGCCAAGCATCGCGTTTTTCCCTCGATTGGGCCCGGGCTCCGCGCACTGCGTCACGGCTCCGACGGAAATTATTATCTTTTGGCCTCTCCCAACGTCGGCATCGCGATCTTCGACTCCTCGGGGAAACAACTGAAAATCATCAATGTGCCGCCCTCTCCGGCGCTTTCCGACAAACCGGGCCCTACAGCCTCCGTTTCCTTTGGCGAGGACTTGGACGTCGACTCCACAGGCAATCTCTACGTGGCAGACCGCAGCTCCAACCAGATCAAGTTTCTCTCGCCGGATGGCCGCCTGCTTCGCTCGATAGAGTGCAATTCTCCCTTATCGATCGCAGCGCTCCCCGAAGGTGAAGTGGCTCTCACGCAGCCTCGCAGCGATCATCTCGTTATCGTGTTCGGCGCCAGTGGCCAGCTGGTCCGGGAATTCGGCGACCCCGAATCTCTTTCCGAGCGTGCGGACCTTAATCGATTTGCGAGCATCGGCCGCATCTCTTCCGATCCCCAGGGCCACCTCTACTATGGCTACACGTACATGCCCGAGCCGCTCGTCCGCATGTACGACCGGTTTGGCTTTGCCAAACTTGACTTTCAATTCACCAACATTGACGCCTTCTCCGAAGCACGCGCCATGCGCCGCGAGATTCAACGTCAGGAGAAGCGTGCCGAGCCGCCGTCCTTGCTGCCCATCCTCACCGCGTTCGGAGTGGACCCCGTCAATGGCGATCTCTGGATGGCCTTGCACAACACCCTGCTGCACTTCGATAAAGATGGAAACCGGCGATCCGAGTACCAGATTTACACAAAAGAGGGCGCGCGCCTCGACGCCACCGTAATTCTCGTCGAAGAGAACCGGCTGCTCATCGGCTCCGATCCACTCGGAGTTTACGAATTTTCCCGGCCGGACCGCAGTCCGTAAAAATATTCACCGGTTTTTCCTCAGGTCGCTTTGCACAGAAATGGTGCATTCATACTTTTTGGTTTGTGTAAACGGCGATTTTTTCAGGCAAATCTTATTTTTTCTTCGCACTTGCACAATTCTTGTGCTTGTGGAAAAGTTGTGAATGGCATGTGAACTTCACTCTGCCCTTTCGCACACTTTTCGCTTGCCCCCATCCGGACAGTGCGCGAGAATCCAACCCAGTTGAAAGGCAGTGGTGCTTGGTTCAGCTGGTCTGATAAGGACCGCGCAGGTCCACAGGGGCAAAACTCAATCGTTCCGGCGCGGGTAAGAACTCCAAGGCTTGCAGCTTTAGGGTGGAATTGGCTTTCCACAGCTTTTACACATCTGTGGAAATGGTTTAGGTTTGGCATTTTCTGATGACGACTGCTACCCAAATTGGCCGAGAAAAAGAAACTCAGAATCTCTGGGACAAATTCCTGGAATTGATCAAATCCCGGGTGAGTATCAACACCTATACCACCTGGTTTCAGCCCACGCGCCTGAACCGCGTGGAAGGGGACACACTCTATATCCAGATCCCCAGCACCGTCTTCCGCCAGGTGCTCACGCGCACCTATGGAGAAATCGTCAAAGCGGTCTTCCATCAGATGGGCATCCCTCAGACGAAAGTTCAGTACGTTTGCACGGAGGAAGAGACCGTGCAAACCGTACCCACCGCGAACGGCAACAAGCAGGCCAAGCTCGATTTCGAAAGCAGCGACCATCAACTCAATAATCGCTATACCTTCGACACCTTCGTCGTCGGCAAGTCCAACGAGTTTGCTCACGCCGCTTCCCGCGCTGTGGCGGAGCAACCCTCCAAGGCGTACAACCCGCTCTTCCTCTACGGCGGCGTGGGCATGGGCAAGACGCACTTGATGCATGCCATCGGGCATATGATCAAGAAGCGGAATCCCGCCATGCGCCTCAGTTACGTCAGCGCCGAGAAATTCACCATCGAAGTCATCAATTCCCTGCGCTTCGACCGCATGATCAGTTTCCGCGACCGCTTTCACACGGTCGATGTGCTGCTCGTGGACGACATTCAGTTCATCGCCGGCAAAGAGCGTACCCAGGAAGAGTTCTTCCACACGTTCAATGCGCTCTACGAGCAGCAGAAGCAGATTGTGATTTCTTCGGATTGCCTGCCGAAAGACATCAATTCAATTGAGGAGCGCCTTCGCTCGCGCTTTGAATGGGGCCTGATTGCAGATATTCAGCCGCCTGACCTCGAAACCAAGATCGCCATCCTCCAGAAAAAAGCGGAGAACGACCGCTTTAACCTGCCCGACGAAGTGGCCGAGTATATCGCCCGCGCCATCAAGTCCAACGTGCGCGAGTTGGAAGGTGCGCTCACCCGTTTGATGGCCTACGCCTCGCTGACCGGCACTGTGGTCTCTTTAACGACCGCCCAACAGGTTTTGCGCAACATCATCGCTTCGCAGGAAAAGCGTGTAACGATCGATTTAATCCAGAAGCGCGTCAGCGAGCACTTTAATCTTCGCGAGCAGGACCTCAAGGTCCGCAGCAACACACGCGCCATCGCATTTCCACGCCAGGTGGCGATGTACATCGTGAAGCAGCTTACAACTGCTTCGCTTCCGGAAATTGGCCGTCAATTCGGCGGCAAGCACCACACCACCGTGCTTCATTCCATCAACAAGATCGAGGAACTCCGGCGCTCAGACAAGGAATTGAACCGTACGATTACCCGCCTGATGGACGCGCTCCAGTAGTCATTTTTTTCCTGAACTCATTGCGATTTCTGCCGGTTCGGTATCTTCCATTGCTTCCAGGGAACGACTCCAAGTTTAGGCCGCGGCCTTTCCGGGAGCATGGCGACAAGCTCCAGCAGGTTTTCGTCAGGATCATGAAAGTAGACGACCGCTGCCGGCATCCATCCGATGACAACCGCTTCCTCCGTCGGATTCCGCGCAAAATCAAGCGGCTGAATCTGCATTTCCCTGAGGCGCTTTGGAGCCTCCAAAACTTCTTTGATGCTTGACGAAAAGGCAACGTGCAAGGTGAGCCGCTGCGGCCCGGCACCTACTTCCCACAACCCTAACATCGACTTCCCAGGACCTCCCAGCCAGTAAAACGCAACTCTGGGCTCATTAATTTGCGCCGCCAGCTCAAGCCCCAGCATTTCGCCATAAAACTTCATGGCACGCTCTAGATTAACAACTGTCAAATGCGCTTCAAATAGCCCTTGCGCGGCAATCATTTGGTTTCCACCTCACACGGCGACGCACCAAGATCGAATCTCTGTGAAAATACCGACTTCGACGCACCGAATTGGATGCCTGCCCCAGGGAAGCGTCACTCCCAAAGACTGTGCGCATTCTGTGAACAAGAAGTGAGAATGCTGCGGATGATCTGTGCACACACGTAAACGGATTCATGCGATCCTTGCCGAGCACCCGAGTTTTCCAAAGAGGCGCACAGGATTCCACTGGAAGGACTCATTAGAATCATGCGTCAGTTCGCTGGTTTCCGAAGTTTTCCACGATTCCACAGCACTCATCACAACAACAAGCTACATGAATTCATTCTTCCTTCTGATAGTTGTTGTGATAGTTCTTCCCCTGTGAAATTCCTGTGGTGTGTGGAAACGCGCAGGGAGGATTGGGAAATCCTCAGCTTCCCGCATTTCCACAGTACCTCTCACACCCGTGCACTTTATACTTGGCAAAAAAACGAGTACAGTACGCTAGCGGGTCATATTTACGGGGGAAAGCCACATGACGGCAACCGGCACCGCACGTGAGGAAAGTCAATCCATGGAATTCAGCGTAATCAAGTCCGCGCTGCTCAATGAACTAAATACCACGCAAGGCGTGGTCGAGCGCAAGACGACTATACCAATACTCTCCAACCTTCTGGTTGAGGCAAGGGGCAGCCGCGTCACGATCACAGCAACGGACCTTGAGCTCAGTGTTCGCACCTCGTGCGAAGCCAAGGTCAAGAAGGAAGGCGCCGGCACCATCCCCGCAAAGAAACTTCTGGAACTCGTACGTCTCCTCCCCGAAGGAGAAATCAAGTTCAAACTCCTGGACAATCACTGGGTCGAAATCGTCAGCGACAAGAAGAAATACAAACTGGTCGGTATGGCCAAGGAGAACTTCCCCGCGCTGCCCGCCATGCCTCATACGCTTGTGAACATCCCCGCCTCGGCTCTGGAAAGCCTGATCGCCAAAACCAAATTCGCGATTTCTATGGAGGAATCGCGGTACACCCTCAATGGCGGCTTGCTGATCCTCAAGCCGGATACGCTTGCCATGGTTGCCACCGACGGCCACCGCTTGGCGCTCGCCGAGACCGACCAGAAACTCTCCGGCCTTAACGGCGAAGTACGTGTTTTGATACCCAAGAAGGCTATGGACGAGGTGGAAAAACTTTCTGCTGCCGCTGGGCCCGAGGCTCACTTGGAATTTGCCAAGGACGAGAGCCACCTGTTCTTCCAGGTCGGTCCGCGCCTGCTGATTTCGCGCATCCTAACTGGCCAATTCCCCAATTATGAGGCAGTCCTTCCACGCGAAAACAACAAGACCGTCGTGCTCGAGCGCACTGAGCTGAGTGATGCGGTCCGCCGCGTTTCGCAACTCGCGGACCAGCGCTCTCATGCCGTGAAACTTTCCGTTTCTACGGAAGGCGTGGAGATTTCCGCTTCTAGTCCCGAATATGGCGAAGCCAAGGAAACCATCGAAAAAGACTATAAAGGCGACAGCATCGCCATCGGCTTCAATTCCAGCTATGTTCTGGATTTCCTCGCTGCTGCTGCCGACGGACCCATCAGCATCGAACTCAAGGACGAACAGTCCGCCGGCCAAATGCGGCCCCTGGCCGACGAAAACTACCGCTACCGCTACGTCATCATGCCCATGCGCATTTGAACAGCATGAATGAAGATCTGCTATTTAACACCCGAAATAATTAGCTATTTAGTACATCATCCCCTCAACTTGAGGTGCCAGTTTGGCATATCAAGTCCGTATTATGGCCACCAAATCCCACGCTGACCTGCTTTCCTCAGCCGCCATCGGGCGAAAGATTTATTTTCTTCGGAAGACACGAGTGATGTTAGACGCAGACTGAGCGGCGCTCTATCAGGTCACAACAGCGCAATTGAATCGTGCAGTCCGCCGCAATTTTGAGCGATTTCCCAGAGACTTCATGTTTCAGCTTACGGAAAAAGATCTGCTGGTTTTAAGATCACAGATTGTGATCTCAAAGAGAAGCAACCACGGCGGCCGCCGCTTTCTTCCCTACGCATTTACGGAACACGGCGTCGCGATGCTCTCGAGCGTGCTGCACAGCGATCGCGCAATCCAGGTCAATATCGCCATCGTGCGTGCTTTCGTTCACCTACGCTCCATGCTCGCGACGCACGAGGATTTGCGCCGCAAAATCACCGAAATGGAGAAGCGCTACGACTCCAAATTTCAGGCCGTTTTTGCAGCTCTTCGCCAGATGCTGGAAACCCCAATTCCACCCAAACGCCAGATCGGCTTCCACGCCAGGCCAGTTGTCCTTCGCGGTCCCAAGCCACCAGCTAACTAATTGAAACCATTAATGTTAATTATCCACAACCCTTCCGCAGCAACTTGAGAAATCCCCCCATTTCCAGTAAAATTTATCTGTTGTCGATCGGTAGTTTTTCCTCCCAATCGACACGTCCGCCAGTCCTGCCCGACCACAAATGCTCTGCGCCAGGAGCAGGTCCCGCAGCCTGGAGAACATAAGTCTTCGCCGCGTCCCGGATCGCGGGACGGGATGAAGCAGGAAACCCTACGAGCTTCGATCGGCCCCGGCCGGATCGCAGCCAAAGGGTAAGGCGACGGTTGCAGGGTTCAGTCCTCACGCCTTTCCTTGCTTCGCAAAATTGGATTTCAGCGGTCGCCGTCGAAACTCCGGCACACGGAGGAAAAATTTCGCGCGACTCGATTGCCGCAGGCTTGCACGTCAGGAGAGCAAATGGGCGATAAGGAAGCAGTGGCACCCAAGGTTGGACATCAGTACGACGCAAAATCCATTAAGGTTCTCGGTGGACTCGAAGCCGTTCGTCTGCGTCCCGCCATGTACATCGGTTCGACCGGTGAAATGGGTTTGCACCACCTCGTCTGGGAAGTCGTGGACAACTCCGTTGACGAAGCGATGGCTGGCCACGCCGATGAAGTTAACGTCACCGTTCACGCCGACAACTCCGTCACGGTTATAGACAACGGCCGCGGCATTCCTGTGGACATGCACGCCACCGAAAAACGTCCTGCGGCGGAAGTCGTGCTGACCGTGCTCCATGCCGGCGGCAAGTTCGACAGTGAAACCTACAAAGTTTCCGGCGGTCTTCATGGCGTTGGCGTTTCCGTCGTGAACGCACTTTCCGATTGGCTCGAACTCGAAATCCAGCGCGATGGCGCCGTCTGGGAACAGACCTACGAAAAGGGCAAACCCACATCAAAGCTGAAGCAAACCGGCAAGACCCGCAAAACGGGCACGAAAGTCACTTTCCACCCGGATCCAACGATCTTCGAAAAGACTGTCTTCAGCTACGACACGCTGGCCACCCGCCTGCGTGAATATGCGTTCCTCAACAAGGGCCTGAAAATCACGCTGAACGATGAGCGCACAGAAAAGTCCGCGGAATTCCGCTTCACCGGCGGTATCGCCGAATTCGTCAAGCATCTGAATCGCGGCAAGACTACGCTTCACGATTCCCCCATCTACATGGAAGGCAAGAAGGGCAACGTGGAAATGGAAATCGCCCTTCAGTACAACGACACCTACGGCGAAAACGTATTTGCCTTCGCCAACACCATCAACACCGTTGACGGCGGCACGCACCTTTCCGGTTTCCGTTCCGCTCTCACGCGCACCATCAACAACTTCGCCTCCAACGCCGGCATGCTGAAGGAGCAGAAAGACGAAGTGACGATCTCCGGTGATGACGTCCGCGAAGGCCTCGTCGCCGTCGTCAGCGTGCGCCTCCCGCAACCCCAGTTTGAAGGCCAGACCAAGGGCAAACTCAACAGCGACATCAAGGGTGATGTCGAGCAACTCGTCAACGAAAAGCTCGGCGAGTGGTTCGACAAGCACTCCACCGTGGCGCGCCGCATCATCGGCAAGTGCATTGATGCTGCCCGTGCCCGCGAAGCCGCGCGCAAGGCCCGCGAGTTGACCCGCCGCAAGTCCGCTATGGACTCAAGCGGCCTGCCCGGCAAGCTTGCTGACTGCCAGGAACGCGATCCCGCCCGCTGCGAGGTCTTCATCGTCGAGGGCGAATCCGCCGGCGGCTCCGCCAAGCAGGGCCGCGAGCGCAAATACCAGGCCATCCTGCCGCTCAAGGGCAAGATCCTCAACGTCGAAAAGGCCCGTTACGACAAGATGCTGGGCCACGAAGAGATTCGCGCCATCATCACGGCGCTCGGCACCGGCATCGGCAAAGACGACTTCGATGCTGGCAAGCTCCGCTACCACAAAATCATCCTGATGACTGATGCTGACGTCGATGGCTCACACATTCGCACGCTGCTGCTCACTTTCTTTTTCCGCCACATGAAAGAGCTCATCGAGCGGGGCCACGTCTTTATTGCCCAGCCGCCTCTCTATCGCGTGAAGCGGGGCAAGAGCGAGCGCTATATCCGCGACGAACGCGATTTCGCCCGCGAACTGATGAAGCGCGCCACCGAAGACCACGTTGTCAAGGCCAAGGAAGGCGTCACGCTGCAAGGCGCCGGACTCACGTCCTTCCTGCTCAACGTTCAGGAATACGGCGCGACCGCTGCCAAGCTCGGCCGCCGCCTGAAGGACACCGGCCTCGTCGAGATCCTCGCCGAAAGCGGCCTCGACAAAAAATCCGACTTCGAAGAGAAGAAAACTCTGGAAAAACTTCTCAAGGAAATCGAAAAGGCCAAACTGAAGCTCGAAGGCAAAGTCGCCTTCGATGAAGAGCACAGCCTCTACGAAATCCAGTTTGGCGCTCCGAACAATCAGAAGGTCAACTGGGCGCTCGCTTCGACGCCGGAGTACAAGCGCCTCCGCGCCTTAGCCAAACAGATCGAGGAGTACAACAAACCACCGTTCACCATTACGCGCAATGGCGACAAAGCCTCGAAGGAAAAGGCCAGCGACGTTCTCAGCTACGTGATGGAAGACGCCAAGAGGGACTTCACCATCACCCGCTTCAAGGGCTTGGGCGAAATGAATCCCACGCAACTCTGGGAAACCACCATGAACGCGGACACCCGCACGCTCCTGCAGGTGAAGCTGGAAGACGTGGTCGAAGCCGAAAAAATCTTTACGACCCTCATGGGCGAAAATGTCGAAGACCGCCGCAAATTCATCGAGGACAACGCCCTCGACGTCGTCAACCTGGACATTTGATCGCCTGCAGCTCAGGCCTGAGGCCTTTCCCGTGCATCAGCAAGATGGATCGAAAGGCGCGAATCTCGACGGAAATGATTTACCAGTTGGGCTGGACAACTTTACCGGGTTTACGTGGGCTGAGAGTGAGCGAATTTCGCGCCACGCCGACCGTCATTCCGGATAACGAAAAGGGCGTCACAGTCAGTTTCTCAAGCGAGACCGGCCGCGACTCATTCTTGAAGCACCTGGAAGAATATTTTGCGCCGCGGCGTTTCACCAACACGGCCGACGCCTTCGACAGTGTAAGAGCCTACGTGCTCGAAAGCGCCGCAAAAGGGAATCAATCGAATTAAGCATGAAGAGGACACATGGCTGACGAACAGAACCAATCCATCCTGCTACCGGTAGACATCGAAGCTGAAATGAGGAAGTCGTACCTCGATTACGCCATGAGCGTAATTATCGGGCGCGCGCTTCCCGACGTACGCGACGGCCTCAAGCCCGTCCATCGCCGCATTCTCTTCGGCATGTACGAACTTGGCCTCACCTCCACGAAGCCCTACCGCAAATGCGCCAAAATCGTCGGCGAAGTCCTCGGCAAATATCACCCGCACGGCGACGCGCCCGTCTACGACGCCCTCGTCCGCATGGCGCAGGACTTCAACATGCGCTACCCCCTGGTGGACGGCCAGGGCAACTTCGGTTCCGTCGACGGCGACATGCCCGCGGCCATGCGGTACACCGAAGCTCGCCTCGCCAAAATTTCCGAGGAACTTCTCGCCGACATCGAAAAAGAAACCGTCGACTTCCTCCCCAACTTCGACGAAACCGAAAAAGAGCCTACCGTCCTCCCCACACGCGTCCCGAATCTTCTCGTCAACGGCGCCAGCGGTATCGCCGTCGGCATGGCCACCAACATTCCTCCGCACAACCTTCGCGAAGTGATTGATGCCACCATCGCCATGATCGAGAAGCCGGAACTCACGCTCAAGGAAGCGATGAAATACGTTCCCGGCCCAGATCTTCCCACTGGCGGATTTATCGCCGGCCGCGAGGGCATCGAAGCGGCCTACAAAAATGGCCGCGGCAGCTTCACCATGCGCGCCAAAGCGGCAATCGAAGAGGTCGGCAAGGACCGCGAAAACATTGTCATCACCGAAATTCCCTACCAGGTCAACAAAGCCAAGTTGATCGAACGCATTGCCGAACTCGCCTCCAACAAGAAAATCGAAGGCATCGCCGACGTCCGCGACGAAAGCGACCGCGAAGGCATGCGCATCGTCGTCGAACTGAAGCGCGGCGAAGAGTCCCAGCTCATCCTCAACAATCTCTTCAAGCACACCCAGATGCAGGAATCCTTCGGCATGATCCTGCTCGCCATTGTCAGCGGCCAGCCGCGCGAGATGGGTCTGCTCGAATTCATCCGCCTTTTTATTGACCACCGCCGCGACGTCGTCACCCGCCGTTCCCGCTATGAACTCCGCAAAGCCCGCGAACGCGAACACATCCTGGTCGGCTACCAGGTAGCCCTCGACCATCTCGACAACGTCATCCGCATCATCCGGGGCAGCTCCAGTCGCGCCGAAGCCAAGGAAAACCTGTTCAAATATTTCAGCGAGCAAGACGTCACTATCACCGAAAACGGCAAGTCCAAAAAGATCGAAGGCGTGAAGCTCGACGGCCGCAAATACCGCTTCCAGGGTGCTCCCGAAGTCGAAGCCGCCGGCCGTGGCAGCTCCGGCCTCAATCTCAGCTATCCGCAGATTGATGCCATCCTTGAGCTGCAACTCCACCGCCTCACGCAGCTTTCCATTGACGAGATTCTGAAGGAATTGAAGTCCATCCGTGAAAAGATCGCCGAACTCGAGGAAATCCTCTCGAGCGAGCGGAAGCTCAAGTCCGTCATCATTGGCGAGCTCAAGGAAATTCACAAAACCTACGGCGACGATCGCCGCACGCAGATCGTGGACAAGGTCGATGAGATCAAGCTCGAAGATCTCATCGCCGACACCGACATGCTCATCACCGTGAGCCATGCCGGTTACATCAAGCGCACGCCGGTGGAGACCTACCGCCACCAGTCGCGCGGCGGCAAGGGCCGCATCGGCGCCAAAACCAAGGAAGAGGACTTCGTCGAACACCTCTTCGTCGCCTCGGCGCACAGCTACATCCTGCTCTTCACCTCGAAGGGCCGCGTTTACTGGCTGAAGGTTTACGAACTGCCCGAGGCCGCTGCTGCCACGCGCGGCAAAGCCATCTCCAGCCTCGTGAAGTTCCAGGAAGACGAAAAACTCACCGCGCTCGTCGCTGCCACCAACCTCGAAGAAGAAGGCCGCTTCGTCTTCATGGCCACGAAGAATGGCACAGTGAAGAAATCCGCGCTCACGGAATTCTCCAATCCGCGTTCCACCGGCATCATCGCCATCAATCTCGAAGCCAAGGACGAACTGATCGGCGCCAAACTCACCGACAGCAAGCAAATGATCTTCCTTGCCAGCCACGACGGCCAGGCAATTCTCTTCCGCGAAACCGAAGTGCGCCCGATGGGCCGCAATGCCGGCGGCGTCAACGGCATGGACCTCGCCAAGGACGACTACGTTGTCAGCATGGACGCCGTCCAGCCCGACTTCGAGATCATCGCCAAGGAACACAAGCAGACCACGCAGAACCTCGAAGAGCTCGACAACGAGCACATCAAGGATTCGCTCACCACGCTGATGCTCACCGTCGCCGAAAAGGGCTATGGGAAGCGCACCGCGCTCGCCGAATACCGCATCACTTCGCGTGGCGGCAAAGGCGTCGTGAACATGAAGACTACCGATCGCAACGGTTCGGTCGTCGCCACCCTTCAGGTCACGGAAGAGTCCGACGTCATGATCATCACCGAGCACGGCAAAGTCATTCGCGTCCACGCCAACGAAATCCGCGAAGCCGGTCGCTCCACACAAGGCGTCCGTCTCCTGCGCCTCGATGACGAAGACTCTGTCGCCGCCGCTGCGGTCATCCAGGAAGAAGAAGGGGAAGAAAAGAAGTAATCTCGTGTAGGGGCGGTTTTAGGCCGCCTTCTGCCGCTCTTCTTTTCGTCTTCTAGTACAGGTCGGGCGCCGTTTGCCGCCCTGCGGCCTTCCTTCTTCTTTTTCGGTCCTCCTCTATGTAGCGCTGGCTTTCAAGACAGCCTTCTTTTTGGACTGCGGAAGCCCAGCTTACGCCTCTACGCCTTCAACCCAACGACAACCTGATGAGCTAAACTATCCCCCCATGAAAATCACTCGGAGGCTCCTTCTCGCGTTCTTTGTTTTCTTTCCGCTTACCCTTTCCTCTCTCGGCGGTCCCGCTGCGACCCACTCCTACACCGTCCTTGTCGGCACCTACACCGACAAAACCGGCAGCAAAGGCATCTACGCCTTCGACTTTGATCCCGCGACAGGCAAACTCAATCCCAAAGGCCTAGCCACCGAAACTCCCAATCCCTCCTGGCTTGCCGTCCATCCCAACGGCAAATGGGTCTACGCGGCCAACGAATCCGGCAAACAAAGCGCCATCAGCGCCTTCTCCGTTGATGCTGCCTCCGGCAAGCTCACCCTCCTCAACCAACTTCCCTCCGAAGGCGAAGACCCTTGCTATCTCTCGTTCGACAAATCCGGCAAATACCTCTTCGTCGCCAACTACACCTCTGGCACCGTTGCCGTCTTCCCCATCCTCCCCGACGGGAAACTCGGCGCCCCCACAGCCGTCGTCAAAGACGCCGGCTCTCTCGGCCCCAACAAAGAGCGCCAGGACGGCCCTCACGCCCACTGGGTGCAGGTCTCTCCCGATAATCGTTTCCTTCTGGTTGCCGACTTGGGTCTCGACGAAATTCTCGTCTACCGCTTTAATGCCGCGAATGGCGCGATCACTCCCAATGATCCGCTGTTCGCCAAGGTCGCCCCTGGTGCTGGCCCGCGCCACGCTGTTTTCTCTGGCAACGGGAAATTTCTTTATGTGTTGAGCGAGATCAGCTCGACAGTCACTTCTTTTTCCTACGACCCCCAAAGTGGAACGCTCCGCCGGCTCCGCACGCTGTCCACACTTCCCACGGGCTCTCAGGGGGAACGCAATGATGCTGCGGAAATTGCGCTTCTTCCACTCGGCACAGCTACCGAGTCCCTATTCACATCGAACCGCGGTTTCGATAACATCGCCTTGTTTTTTGTGGATGCTCAAACCGGAGAGCTGGAAGGACCGCCGGGCCTCTATCCAGCAGGTGGCAAAGAGCCACGCCATTTCGCGATCGATCCCGGCGGCCATTTTCTTCTCACTGAAAACCAGCTTTCCAATTCAATCACTGTCTTCCGCCTGGATCGGCCAGTATTCACATTTCCCTTGCAGAAAGTCTCGGAGCTGGCCATACCCGCGCCGGTGTGCCTGGTGTTTGTCCCCTAAAGCAGATTTACACCGCCCTCCCGCCTGGTAGTAGAACAGGCATTGGGCTGTGACCCTGTCCTCGCAATGCCTTTACTTGTAGGTGCCGGGCTTTATCCCCGCCCGCCCCAATTCCTCACTTGCGCTTCCTCTCGTTTGGAGTAAAATCCCCGCCGTCATGCCCAAATCCAAGTCCCGCCGATCGACAAAGCGCGCGGCTCGCCGCCGGCCCCGGGGCGCCACGGTCGCGAAACTCCCCAAGAACGCGGTCACCCTGGTCGTGGTCATGCGCGCGAAGGAAGGCCAGCACCTGCTCCTCGAAGCGGAACTGCGCGCCCTCGTCACGCCCTCCCGCAAGGAAGAGGGCTGCCTGCAATTCGACCTTCATCGTTGTGCCGACCAACCCGGCACATTCCTGTTCCACGAAGTCTGGGAAACCCGCGACCATCACACCGCCCACACCCGCACGCCACATTTCCTGCGCTGGAACGCCCGCAAGGACTCGCTCCTCGCCTCCCGCGAAGCCGCCTTCTGGCACCAGGTCGCCTAGTTTTTTGGAGTGCGGCGGCTAGACGCCGTCTTGCGGTTTTTAATTCGCCACGGTCTTCTACGTCAGCGTCTTCCCCATCCGCACCACGGGCAGCGTCAACCCGTTCGGCAGCGGCACCTCAATGCGTTCTATCTCCGTATACCCGCGCGCCGCATACATCGGCACGCCCGTCAGCGTCGCCCCCATCTCAAATCGGCGGAAGCCTCGCGCATACGCCACATCTTCGCAAGTTTTCAGAATCAGCGTCGCCAATCCCCTCCGCGTCCAATCCGGGTGCACAAAAAACGCTCGGATCTTCGCCGCCTCCTGCGCCGGATCGAGCATGGCGTTGTCCCGGTACGGCCCGTGGTCGCTCCCATAAAGCGTCTTCCGCATGCTCCACCCGCCGCACGCGGCCATCACGCGCTCAGCCGTATCGCGCGCGGTTTCCACGATGTAATATGTCCGGTCGGCAATCAGTTGCGTATCCACACCGTACGCAGTGCCCAGCGCCGACTCCAATTGCTCTTTAGAATAATCCTCCCGCTGCAGCACCCGGACGGACACGTCAATCAATGCACGCAGCGCCGGAATATCCTCCTGCGTCGCCAACCGAATCGTGAATTGGCCTTCGTGACTTTTCATTTCGCTCGTCCCGGCCTTCTTCCTTAGTTCTCTGCTGCCCCAAGGTAATACCCCGGCCGCGCCCGCACTTTCAATCCCTTCTCTTTTTCCCCGTTCACCGCAACGCTAATCGCATGGTATCCGTCCGTCACTTCGCCGCTAGGTGTGTACGTCAGCGTATATTGCGAGTGCAACTCTCCGCCCATTTCATCGATCACCTTCTCGATCGTGCTGTCTTTCCACGTCGAAACGTGCATTCCCCCAGTCGCCGCGGCTGCAATTTCCAATTGGTGCGAAGTCACCTGATCCTTCGCGTGCATCACCGCCCACACCGCCAAGTTCATCAAATTTGGTCCGTAGCCTTGTGGGTCGGTTGTCGGAGTGTCCACCGTTCCCGGCGGAGGCGGAATTCCGGAGGTGCCGGGGTCTGTCACCGGCGAAGGTCCTGTATGCTGAGGTCTTCTCTTCAAGTCTGCCTTCGTGCTGGAAATTCCCACTGTGTAGATGGTGATATTGGCCAGTTGCGCGCGACGTAGAACCTCGCCTAATTTCAATTCGCTCCCCGAATCGTGGGCCTCGCCAATGACCAGCATCACGCGCCGGTGTCCCAAATCCGTCTCGGAAACTTCGGGCCGCTCGCTCAGCATGTCCACGCCTCTGGCCATCGCGTCAAACAGCCGCGTTCCCCAAGATCCTTCTTCCATCGTGGAGATCGTCTTTTCCAAGTCGTCCCCACTGTCCGTAAACTCCAGCAATGTTTTGACCTCGTCATCGTAGGCGACCACGGCCGCTTCCCCCGTCGGGCCCGTCACCGTCTGCGAAATCAAAATCCCCGCCTTTCGAATCTTCGGCAGCGCTGAGGCAATTCGCGAACTCCGCTCCACAACCACCACCAGGGAAATCGGATCACCACCCAGGTTGAAGTGCGTGATTTTCTGTGGCACGCCGTTATCGGTGATATGAAAATCGGACTCTTCGAGATTGTGGACCATCTCCCCTTTTTCGTTCCGTACCGTCACCGGCGTGTTCACCAGTACGGTCCGCAGCTTGATCGGCGGCGCTTGCTGGACCGGCAACCCGGGCTGTGGCGTTATTGGCCCTTCCGGCACTTGGGCCCCGGTGTAGATTCCCACGATCGTGCCAAATGCCAGAGTCATCCCCAAATGCAAAGCGAAGTTCTTCAATCCGAACCCCTTCCGCCACCCGAAAACGTATTCAATTCGACGCCTCCCGCCCTAAACACGTTGCCGCCACCCCGCGCCCTGCCTACAATCGAATGCGCACCCTGATTGGAGAAATGTCCCATGCCTGACGGAAAGCGCCTGAAGCCCCAGCACGCTCCAAAAGCCCCTCACGAAGACCCCAAATTTCTCGCGAGCACCCCGGCGCGTCCCATTCGCATTATCGCCGAATATATTCATCCCTTGGTGCAGCTAAAAACAGAAGGCATCGGCGACACTATAGTCATGTTCGGCTCCGCGCGCATTGAGTCTCACGAAACTGCATCGGCCCGATACACGCGCTTGAAGAAAATGAAAACGTCCGGCTGGAGTGGCGCGCGCCTCAAAAAGCACCGCCTGCACCTGCGCGAAGCCAAAAACGCTTTGGAAATGTCAAAGTATTACGAGGAGGCGCGCCAGCTATCCCACAAAATCACCACCTGGGCGTTGTCTCTCGGCCCGCGTCCACGCCGCTTTGTCATCTGTTCCGGTGGCGGCCCGGGCATCATGGAAGCGGCCAACCGCGGCGCCTACGAAGCTGGTGGCAAGTCCATCGGCCTCTCCATCGAACTGCCCCACGAGCAGTTCGCGAACCCCTACATCAGCCCTGAACTCAGCTTCAATTTCCACTATTTCTTTATGCGCAAATTGTGGTTCGCGCAAATCGCCAAAGCCCTGATCGTTTTTCCGGGAGGTTTCGGCACGCTCGACGAGCTTTGGGAAATGATGACGCTCTCGCAAACCGGAAAAATGCCCAAGCACACGCTGATCCTGATCTACGGCCGCAGATATTGGGACGAAGTGCTGAAACTGAAAAACATGGTCCGCTGGGGTACGATCAGTCAGGAAGACTTCGACAATCTCGAGTACGCGGACAGTGTCGACGAAGCCTTTGAAAAAATCCGTGGCGGCCTGGAGAAACATCACATGAACGGCGACCCATTTCTGCAGGCCTACTGAAAAATCTACGTTCCAGAACCGCCCATAACTCTAGTCTTTGCAATGTCTGGCAATTGGTATCTATTTTGCACCTTTTCTCCCGCGCAAGAGCACGACCAATCATTCGGGAGAAAACATGAAAGCAAAATTGCCTTCGCTCCGCACCGTCTTTATGTGCCTGGCAATGTCTGTTGCCTTTCTCTTTGCGCTGGCGCCGGCCATCCACGCGGATGACGACTGCCAGAAACGCATCGTCAAAGCCGACCACAAGCTCCACGAAGCCGTAGAAAGACACGGCTGGCAAAGTTCACAAGCCGATCACTGGCGTCACGAACTGGCCGAAGCCCGCGCCTACTGCTGGGACCATTATCATCGCTGGTGGGATGAAGATGGACATCGCTGGCACGATCAACGCGATTGGGACGATCACGACCACGATCATGACCATCACTAATCCGTAGAGGCCGCCTTCGGGTGGCCACCCCTCTCGGACAGTGAAAGGGCGCTCGCAAGGGTGCCCTTTTTGCTTGAAATTACAGGCGATTCCCCCACCGCAACAATTCCACCAAACAGGTGTTTGAATGCTCAGGACGCATCCCGAACTCCAGCCCGGGCCAGGCTCCTGGAGGCACTTCCATGAAACTTCTCTCGTCCAACTTCACTAAGCTCCTTGGTAAGGCTGCACTAGCTACTGCCGCCCTGGGCTTCCTGCTCGCTGCCGGGGCACCCGCCGCGCAGGCCAACGATTGGGATGACTGCAACCACCGCATCTCTTACACGCAAATGCGCTACAACGAAGCCTGTTCGCGCTACGGCCCGTACAGCTCGCAAGCGCGCCACTGGGCGCACGAACGCCAGGAGGCCTACGAACACCTGGAACATTTGCGCCACGAGTATCGCGAACATCATCGCGACTACGACCACGATTACGACCGCCACTAATGCGCACATCTCCTCGCGTTCGCTCTTTGTAGCGGCCACCGGATGGCTCAGTTCACCAGCCTCAAGAACAAAAGAGGCGCCGCAACTTCCGGCGCCTCTTTTTCCGTAATAGGATCTGGAATTATTCCGCGTGCACCAATGGCTCTTCCGAGAACATGGCTTCAAACCTCTTCGTCTCATCCTGATCGTGCAACATCACGACCGGCACCACGCGCAAAGACTGCTTGCAGAAATGGCACTGCACGCCCTCTCCCTGCAAGTCCTGCAAGAACCCGTCCGTAAACCGGTATTCCGTCCGCTCGTGCCGCGCTTTCTTCTGGCCTTTCGCGCCGCAATGAGGACAAGCAAATTCCACTACGTCCTGCTGCGGATCGCGGTCCAGAGCAGCCCAGCCCGTGCGGCGTACACCAACCACCTCTGGTATTCGCCTTTCCATCGTTCCTCCTGGGATCCACGTCCAACCCATTGGATGCAACAAACAGGTGTTTGGATGTAACCAATCGTTCATCTTTCCATTCGGCAATTCCGGACGTTCCAAACTAGCCGAAATGCATTACTTTGAGGCCGTCGCCCGTTTGACCGGCCGGAGTCTTCCCGAACCGGGCCCCACATCTTGCTGTTTCTTACTGGTTACTCATACCTGATTTCTGATTCCTTTCTCTCGGGCACTTGTCACAGTTCGTGGTGTCCAACCACACAGAGGACGCGCGCACCTCACATCCCTGCGAGCGCGACGCCGGCCTCCGGCGCAACCGCCGGAGGCTGGCGCCGCAAATCACGTCCCACGCCTCGCAGGAAATTTCTTGGAGGTGTGTGATGACTCTCGAGACTCCCCGTGTGCCCGAACCTGGTTTCGGCTCACTGCAAAGTTGTCTGGTCGAAGGTGATCCGCAATCGGAGAAGCGCGCCCGCCGCATCAAGCAGCGCGCCGTGGCCATTTCGATCGTTCTGCAAACCATCGCTCTCGCCGCACTCGTTCTTTTCCCCCTGCTCAGCAGAGGCGAGCGCATTTCTCCACCCGACTTTACGCCTATTCCACCCTACGCGCCGATTGGGAATCACCACCATGCCGCTGCGTCCGACCCCGGCCGGCACTCGCCGCCACCCTGTCGTTTCTGCGTGCCGCCGAGTATTCCGCCGACCATTTCCTACCACGACCACACACAAAGCCAGGAGCCTTCCGGAAACGATGACAATGGAATCCCCGGCGTGCCCTCAGGCCTTGGAGTCCTAGGCGGATTCAATCCCTCTCCTCAGCGCCCAGTTGCGCCACCTCCGGAGGTGGTGCCTCCAACAACCGAACGCCGTCACGTCAGCGAGCTTCTCCAGATGGCTCAACTCGTGACGCGCGTCGAACCAACGTATCCAACGGTAGCGATCCAAACCCGTCGCGAAGGCCGCGTGGAACTCCATGCCATCATTGCTACCGACGGCACTATCCAATCGCTTGAGGTCGTCTCGGGCGATCCCTTCTTCATTCAGTCGGCGCTTTTCGCCGTCCGCCAGTGGCGCTACCGTCCCACTATCCTTAATGGCCGCCCCATCGAAGTGGACACGCACATCACCGTTATCTACACACTGAGCCACTAGCAAAAATAAAGGGGGCCGAGCACACGCCCGGCCCCTCACTGTTTCTGATTACTGATCGCTGATTACGGATTACCGGCCATGCTACAGGACCGGTTCGCCAGAATGTTTCGCAATCGCTTCGCGCGCCAGATCCCGCAACCGCACAATCTCCTGCAAATGATTCGGATCATTTGCAGGAAACTCCCTCGCGGGGTAAATCGGCGGCGACAAAGTTATGGTCACGCTCGTCGGGCGGGGCAGAATGGTCCCGTCGCGCAAGAAACGTCGCGTGCCTTTTAGCGACACGGGAATTACCGGCGCACTCGTCGCCACCGCGCCGCGAAAGGCGCCCAATTGAAATGGCCGCACGCCATCTTCCGGTGTAAACGTCCCCTCGGGAAACACAAACACAGAATCCCCGTTCCGCAGACACTCCTCAATCTCATCCACTTGTTTTAACCGCGCTCCTGTATCGAAGCGATCAAAGGACAAGTGCCCCATCTGATTCAGGAACGTCCCGATAAACGGCATCTGATTCACTTCGCCCTTGGCCACAAACCGGTACGGCACGCCCAACCCCATCATCACCGGCAACACATCGAAATAGCTCGCGTGGTTCGACGCATAGACTTTCGCACCCGGGGTATCCATATACTCCTTGCCCACCACTTTCAGCCGGATTCCAGTCAGCGCAAACAGCACGCGCAAGGCCCGCGAAGTGAATCGTCCCGCGGCTTTTTCATCCTTGAACTGCTTCACAATCAGCCACGACGGCACAATCCACAAAAAGAACACGATGATGAAGTAGACGCCGTAAATCTTCTCCAGGGCCGTTCGAATCCCGCGCCCGACGCTCCGAACAACCTCCTGCAGATACGTCCCCGTCCCAAGCTTCGCGATCTGCACCCATGCCGGCGGCCGTCCCGCTCCCAGTGTTCCCGCGGAATACAACTGCTTGGTCCCATCCCGCCGCAATTTCCCGCTCGACGTCTTCGGAATGCTCCCCGGCGGAATCAGCTCGACGCGGTCGGGCGGCAAGCCCAACCCGCGCGACACTTCGTCGTTGATCGCCGCCACGATCGCCTTGCGGCGCGCGGCATCCTGCTCGCGCGATTCAGCCACAATCACCAGCTTTTCCGTGCCGGTGTTCGCATCCTTCAAACCAAACGCCACCACGCAGCCCTTGCGCGTCCCCTCCGCCCGCGACGCCAGCTCTTCGACTTCGTGTGGATACAAATTCCGGCCGCCCTTGATGATGATGTCCTTCACGCGGCCGGTAATGAAGATTTCGCCCTCGGCCTGGAACGCCCGATCTCCCGAATTCAGCCAGGGATATCCGCCGTCGTTTGCCACAGGTCCCTGCGGCATCAATTTGGCGGTTGCGTCCGGATTCTCAAAATAGCCGCTTGTTGCGGAGGGTCCCCGGAACCACAAAAATCCTTCCGTACGTTCGGGCAACTCGTTCCCATGTTCATCAACAATTTTGACTTCGTGGCCCGGGAAAGTTTTGCCCACGGATACAAACGAAATGGCGGTCTCATCGTCCGCCGCTGCGGTAACGGCGCGTCCCTGTGCCGTGAACGTCTCGCGCTGCACGCGTTCCACGCGCGGAGCACGCCTTAGTGGAGGAAAGGTCACACCCAGCGATGCCTCCGCCAGTCCATATACGGGCAACATCGCTTCTCGCCGGAATCCATATTTCTCAAACCGATTTGCGAAGCGCTCCAGCGTTTCCGGGTTTACCGGCTCGGCGCCATTCATCACCACGCGCATCGAGCTCAGGTCCACGCCTTCCATGGCTTTGTCCGAAATCTTTCGCACGCATAGCTCATAGGCAAAATTAGGCGCCGCCGTAATCGTTGCGCGGTGCTTGCTCATCGCTTGCAGCCAACGCTCCGGGCGCGTCAGAAACGCCAGCGGCGACATCACCACCAGCGGTACGCCATGCAGTTGCAGCGTCAGCCACGCCCCGATCAAACCCATGTCGTGATACAACGGCAGCCAGCTGATTCCCACGCTATCGGGACCAAGCTCCACGCCCTTCGCAATCACGCGCATGTTCGCCAGCAAATTCGCATGTGTCAGCGTCACGCCTTTCGGATCGCCTGTCGATCCCGACGTGTATTGCAGCAGCGCAATGTCGCTTCCCTTACGCACGCGACTCCCACTGATGAATGCTGGCAGCGCGCCAGGCGCCGGCGGTGGCGCTTTTTCAGCTGCTTCCAATAACTTCTCCGCGTCAACAACGCCAAGCAGCGACTTAACGCGTGGCTTCAGCAGTTTCGCCACCGCTTCCGCTCTCCGAAATGTCAAAAGCAAGCAAACGCCGGCATTGTTCAGAATCGCGGACTGCCTTTCCGCATACTCTTCAATCCGGTCCGCTCGAAATGGAGGATAGATCGGCACGGGTACCGCACCCGCCAGCAGGATCCCCGCAAAGCAAATGAAAAACTGCCGCGACGTCGGCAACATCAGTGACACGCGACCGCCTGCGGGCACACCGCGTCGCGCCAACTCCTCCGCGCACTTCTGCGCCGCCGCGTACAACTCCCCAAACGTCATCGTGTAGTGGTGTTCGCCCCGCTCGTCGTCTTCGGTAATAAACAAATGCATGCGCTGCGCATCATGCACGCCGCGGTACCGGATCGCTTCCACCAGCGTTTCGGCTTTCTCGACAATCGATTCCGCCGCTTCCCGCGCCGCCGCCGTGGCCGTCCCGCTCGCCCGCAATCCGGAGAACTCGTCATCGCTCACCGGCGTCCCCGGCGCGGCCACAATCGCGTTGATCAACTCTTCCGGTGTACTTGCCTCCGCCGCGAGCGTATCCGGCAAACGCACCTCAAACGCAGTCTCCAGCCGCGTCAACAACTCCACGCGCTCCAGGCTGCCCAAGCCCAGGTCGCGATCCAGGTTCGAATGGATGGAAAGCTCCGCTACGGCGCCGTGGCTGCCCAGTTCTTCCAATAACCCGCGCAAGATGTCCAGCACGCGCTCGCGCACGTCAGGCAGGTCAATTTGTGGGGAGGTCGTTGCCAACGTTTTCCTTCAATCCGGGGCTTCGCGTGAGGCTAACACGCGCCCTACCAATTTGCCATCTCCAAAACGCCCGCCAGGCACGATGTCTCCGTGCCCTCTGCGCTCTTCTGTAGCCTCTGTGTTAAATCTTTATCTTCTTACTTCTTATTACCTATGCGCCATGTTTCTTCGTGCCCCAACCCGGCGGCATCAGCGTCGTGCTCAAATCCACCCCAGACAAATCCGCATTCCGCAGGTCCGTCTCCCGTAGGATGGCGATGCCCATATCCGCTCCGGCAAACGTTGCTCCATCCACATGAGCATCCCGGAAGTTGGCGTTCCGCAGCAGCGCCTTCTGAAGATTCGCATTCGTCAAATCACACCGGAAAAACTCCACCCCGCTCGCCTGCGCCTCTGTCAGGTTCGCTCCCGGCAACGCCGCTTCCGTCAGGTCCGACTTCCGCAAATCCGTCCTCCGCAAGTTGGCGCCAGACAAATCCGCACCCGGCAACCGTGCCCCACGCAGGTCGGTGCCCTCCAGATTCGCATTCCTCAAGACGGCTCCCGCCAGGTTCAGCCCTTGCATGTCCGCTCCGGAGAGATTCGCTCCCGTCAGGTCGGCCCGCGCTCCACCTTCTTTGCTCGCCCAGAACAGCTCATGCGCCTTTAGGATCTGCTCCATCCTCTTTCCATTGTGCTTCAGTTTTTTCCAGCTTCTTAGACCCATAGTCTCCTTCGCTCCTCATCGCTCAACCCTCTATATTAGCCAATCCCATCGCTGCCGGAAACCGAGGCCCGGCTCCTCTGCCCCGCCCGATGTGCTACTCTTCGTTTGTGAAGGCCGTTCTCGGTTTCGCTTCCTTGGGTTTGCTGGCCGTGCTATCGGCCTCCCTTCCCGTAGGTGCCCAGGAGGACGAAATCGTCGCCAACCTTGCCGGCGGGCGCACGATTATTGAGGTCGCCAACGACGCCATCGTCTTCGCCGCCATTGACCATCCCCTGGAAGCGAAGTCCGTCCCGCCCCGCGTAGCCGCCATTGGCAATCGCCACATTGGCATCTTCTACGGCGCTTCGGAGTGGCAAGTTCCGGCACAACCCAGACCCATCCGCTTGGACCTAGACATCCCGCGCTTTGCTACTCCGGATCCTCGCTACCACATCGATACGGGAGCGGAACAGGATCTCGAGCAGATCGGCGTTGCCTTCCTCGAAAAGCTTCGGCCCCTCGTCAACCAGCTTCACCACAAGATTGAACTGAAACCAGACGAACCGCTCTTCCAGATTGTCCTTATCGGTTACGCCCCGCAGGATTATGGCCCGGAAGTCTGGCTGATTGACTACAACGTGGAGCAGGAGGCCCTGCCTACCCAGAAAGACTTCTGGCAGACGCACCTGCTGCGCCCGCGGTTCACGCAGCTCTATCCACCTGAAAAGCATCAGCCGAAAACGCTCATGGAAGTCCGTTTTCCTGCCGATCTTCCAGGCATTCCCCTGCTTGGATTGATTCAACAGGGTGATCCGGCTATCGCCCGCTTGCGCTCTTCGGATGAGCACCTGAACAAGGTTATAGAGCAGATTCAGCGCGGCGAAGCGCAAAAGGCCGACCCCGCGGCCTCCACGGATTTTTTGCGAGATGCCGTGCCTCTAATCGCTGGTGATTCGCAGTTCATCATGGGTGTAATCAGTGAACGAGGCGGTTTCGAATGGATCGTTCCCCCAACCGAGCCTCACCCGAAGGAAGAGACCGCCCAGGACAAAAACCGGCCCCCTGATGCGCCTACCCTCATGCGCAAACCCAAGCCCTGAGTTTTTGACGTTTGCGTCAGTCGCTTCTGGCTAGCTTCCCGCTGCGCTCTCCACCAACTCAATCTCATCCCCAACCTTCAGTAAGCCGCCGCGTGTCACCTTGCACAGCATCCCGCGCTTCCCCTGCATTTCCGCCTGCAATCCTGGCCGCAACGATTCGATCTGTTCGCACGGGTCGCACACCAGGCTCACTTGCAATTCCACCTCGCCCAATCGCAGTTTCTGCCCAACCGCGAGCCCGTTCACGTCCAGCCCTTGCGTAGTCACATTCTCACGCACGATGCCCGGTGCCAGGTGAAACGCCCGCAGCGTTTCCTCGTCCATCAGCAACACCTGGCGCTTTCCCATCGGACGCGCATGTGCGCACCCTTCCAACCCTGCGTCCTGCACGGCTACCGCCTCACGCAGCTCTTCCATCGGCGCCCGCTTCTGCGGGGCCCGAAACAAGTGCGCCACTTTTGCCATGAATTAATCTCCAGCCGCAGAACTCTGCGCAGGCCATTTTCCAATGTCTTTGCGGTAATGCATACCGCCAAATTGAATCTTTCCCACCGCCCCGTACACCCGGTCCAATGCTTCCCGCAAGTTTTTCCCCGTCGCCGTCACTCCCAGAACTCGCCCGCCGCTCGTCAAGATCTTATCGCCTACGCGCTTCGTCCCCGCGTGCAGCACTTTTACTTCGGGCAGTCTCCCGGCTTCCCCCAAACCTTGAATTTCTTTCCCTGTTTCAAATTTCCCGGGATATCCTCCCGAAGCCAGTACCACGCACGCGCTTGCTCCTGCTTTCCACTTCAGCTTTTCCGGCTTCAAATTGCTCCCCGCTGCGTCCGCCAGCACTTCCGCCAGATCGAAGTCCACTCGCGCCAGAATCGCCTGCGTCTCCGGGTCGCCCAGCCGACAATTGAATTCCAGCACCTTCGGGCCGTTTTTCGTCAACATCAACCCGACGTACAAAAACCCTTGGTAGCGGATGCCGTCCGCTGCCAGGCCCCTCATTGTCGGCTCAACAATCGTCGTTTCAATCGTCCGTCGCAAATCCGCGGGCAATAAGTCATCCGTCGAGAACGCTCCCATTCCTCCCGTGTTCGGCCCTTCATTGTTGTCGAACACCCGCTTGTGATCCCGGGTCGGCGCCAGCGGCGCGTACCGCTCGCCATCCGTCAGCAAAATGAAGGAAAGCTCCTCTCCCTCAAGCGCCTCTTCCAGCATCACGCGCTTTCCGCCTTCGCCCAATTCATTCTTTTCCATCACGCGCTCAATGAAATCCGTCGCCGCATCCGGATTCGATGTCACCAGCACGCCTTTCCCCGCGCATAAACCGTCTGCCTTGATCACCACCGGCCAATCCACCGCGCACAGCGCTCCATAGGCCGCCCCGGCAGAATCGTGTGCTCCATAGAGCTCCGCCGTGGGTATTCCGTGCCGTTGCAAAAACTCCTTTGCAAAGATTTTGCTTCCTTCCAGCTGCGCGGCCTTCTTCTCCGGCCCGACAACCGCCCATTTTCTTTCCCGGAACGCATCCACCAGTCCCTTCACCAGCGGCAACTCTGGTCCTACGACCGTCAAATCCGGCAGCGTTTTTTCCGCGAACCCCACCAGTCCCTGCACATCGTCCGCATCCACTCCGGCACACTCCGCCTCATCCGCAATGCCCCCATTCCCGGGGGCGCACCAGATCTTCTCGATCCCCCTGCTTTGCCCAAGCTTCCACACCAGCGCATGCTCTCGTCCGCCGCCACCAACCACCAGTATCTTCATGCCTGAATCCTCTTTTTTCCTCGAACACCGAACAATAGTCCGCACTGCACGGCCTGTCAAATCAGTGGCGAAGAGGCGCGTCGGACTAATTATGGGAATCGAGTAATCTCAAGGATCGGGAACAAGCCCTGGGCGCAGTTTTTGAGGTTCTTAAGAAATTAACCTATATTTAGTAATTTAATGGTTAGGCGAAGGTTCAAGCTTGGCTGACTGCTCGGATTGGAATCGTAACCCCTGTCGTCGCGGTATCAGACGCCGCAAGCATATGGCAGCGCCCATCGAAGATTCCACCCGGATCAATCACCATGCATGGCGAGTGAACTTCCCCAGTGACTACGCCCTTTGGCTGGATCTCCACTCTTCCGCGGGCAAAGATCACGCCATCAAAATGCCCGGCGATCACCACGCGGTTGCCTTCAATCTGTCCTTCGACTTTCGCGTTCTCCCCGAGGATCACCGTCTGCTCGGAAATGATGTTTCCCTTTACGTGTCCGTCGATGCGAAAGGTACCTGTCAGCGTCAGCGTTCCCTCGAGCGAAACGCCCTGATCGATGAAACCAGTCCATTCCTCGTGTGATCCGTTTTTCGATGTTCCAGGCCACTTCCAAGCCATGAAGATTCCCCCAACGCAAACTGCGCTTCCGCGTACGTACTTCACCAATGTAGCGTTACTCGCAGAGAAGTCAACGCCGCAACCGTGGAAAGTTGTCGAATGAAATTCCTGCTCGAACGTCCAGTAGGAAATTTCCCCAGTCAAAACTACTTCATTAAACGATCGTAGATTCCCATCAGCTGCGCATCATCGTAATACTCAAGCACCAATTGGCCAGGCCGCAACCTCGTCTTCTCCCGCAAGAAAATCTTCGTGCCCAGATGGCGTTGCAGTTCATCCAGGGCTTCGCGAATGTTGGGATCCATGGCCGTCTCCGTAGCCATGCGCGCGCTGCGTGCGCGCCGCGATCCCAACCGCTCGATCTGGCGCACGGTCAGCCCGCCGCGTGCGGCGCGCTTCGCATAGCGCATCCGCAGGCTCAGCTCGGCCACGCCCAGCAGGGCCCGCCCATGCCCGGCGGTCAATTTCCCTTCTTCGATCCAATCCTGAATCGTCGGCTCCAGTTTCAGCAATCGCAGGGCATTCGCTACCGTGGCCCGGTCTTTTCCCGTACGTTCCGCCACTGCTTCTTGCGTCAATTGAAATTCGTCCATCAACCGCTCAAAGGCCCGTGCCGCTTCCATCGCATTCAGATCTTCTCTCTGAATGTTCTCTACCAACGTCATTTCCAGCGCCAATTCGTCGGGGACCTCGCGGACAATTGCCGATACCTTGGTCAATCCAGCTTTCTGCGCGGCGCGCCAGCGGCGTTCGCCAGCGATGAGTTGGTAGCCCTTTCCAACCGGGCGCAACACGATCGGTTGAATGATTCCACTGGCCTGAATGGACCGCGCCAGCTCATCCAAGGTTTCCTCGCGGAAACGCGTACGCGGCTGATAGGGGCTCGGCTGGATCAAATCAATGTCGATCTGCAGAGGCCCTGTTATTGCGCTGGGCGCATGTCCTACGGCCACTGCCGCACCGCTCAACGCAGTCGGACCATGCGCGGCAGGCGAAACGCCAGCGCTTGCTGGCGCTGGCGCAACCGCGCTTTGCGGCTCAGGCTCCCGAATGAGCGCTCCGAGCCCCCGTCCCAAGGCGTTTCTCGGCATTGGCGATTACCTCCTGGGCAAGCTGTGTATACCCCTCAGCCCCCTTACTATGTATATCATAGAAAATAATAGGTTTACCGAAACTAGGCGCTTCTGCGAGCCGTACATTGCGCGGAATCAGACTCTGAAACACTTGGCTACCGAAAAAGCTGCGCAAATCCGTAGCTACTTGCCTCGAAAGACTCGTTCTTTCGTCATACATCGTCAATAAAATGCCTTCAATCTCCAAGCTAGGATTTAAGGTACG
>Ga0335082_10000891_pt1 | contig 31430 bp, 24 predicted proteins | sample Lox_Sample_41_FD_206718 | JGI IMG/M metagenome (GOLD analysis project Ga0335082, IMG submission 206718) | Soil microbial communities from Loxahatchee National Wildlife Refuge, Florida, United States - Lox_Sample_4.1 | ecosystem: Environmental > Terrestrial > Soil > Wetlands | place: USA... | reverse complement strand
TCGAATTGCACGGCTACCTCACGTACATCATCGTCTGCGCGGTTACCGGCCGGCCCTACACCATCTGGGGATACAAAGGGAAGCAGGTCCGTGATCAGATTCACTCCCGCGATGTGGCGCGGCTCTTTCTGGAGTTCTATCGCAATCCGCGCTGCGGTGAAGTCTACAACCTGGGCGGAGGACGGCAGAACAGCCTCTCGATCCTGGAAACCATCGACCTGCTCGCCAATATGGGATTCCAGCTTACGCACGACTACAACCCCACCAATCGCATCGGCGATCACATCTGTTACATCTCCGATCTCTCGAAGCTGCGTTCGCACTTTCCGCAGTGGCAGCTTGAGTACGACCTGCCACGAATCGTGAAGGAAATCGTTGACCGCCAGTTGCGCCTGCTGCGAGTCCAGTCTAACGCGACCCTCGCCTAGCGCAGAGTTGCCGGCCAATTGTCGTGCCTGACGTCAACATGAGAGCGCAAGAACGGACCGACCGACCCGCGCCCATGGTCACGAGCAACGTCTTCATCCGCCATCCGTACGTGGTGATCACCGTTGTCGCCGCCCTGCTGATTCTCCCCGTCGTGGGTCACGGCAATCCCTGGGGACATGACATCAACCTGCACGTCCGCGCGTGGATGGACGCAGAGCGGCAGTTTCACGAAGGCAGTCTGTTCCCGCGCTGGGCAGCCGGCGCCAATCAGGGTTTCGGCGAACCTTTTTTCATCTTCTATCCGCCGTTGTCCCGGCTCATCGGGGTGGCGCTGGGGCTGCTCCTGCCGTGGAAGATGGTCCCCGGAGCCTTCATCTGGCTGATGCTTACCGTGGCGGGAGCGTCCATGTGGATTTGCGCTCGCGAGTGGCTAGCGCCCGCCGACGCGTTGCTGGCCAGCCTGCTCTTCGCGGTTAACCCGTACCTGTTCATCGTCGCCTACAAACGTGCTAACTACGCCGATCTCCTGGCGGGCGCATTGTTTCCGCTGCTCGTCTGGGGTGGCATCCGCATGGGCTCTGCTCCTGCCCGGACCGCGCTTCCCCTGGCGGCTGCGTTCGCCGCCCTGTGGCTTTCCGATCTTCCGGCCGCCGTGGTGGCCAGCTATTCCCTGGCGGCGCTTCTGGTCATCAACGCATTTCTTTACCGCTCCCCGCGGCCGCTGATTTTCGGCGCATTGGCTATCGTATCGGCCTTCGGCAGCATCGCGTTTTTTCTCCTGCCCGCGGCCTGGGAGCGCCGCTGGGTCAGCATCACCGAAGCAGTCCGTATGGAATGGGCTCCGGAACACAATTTCCTGTTCACCCACAACAATCTCACACAGTATGTCGCCTTCAACCGTGGGTTGTCGTACATAGCAGTTGTCCTGATCACAGCCACCGCCCTCGCGGCCTTGCTCGCCCGCAGACTGCGCCGGGACCAGGAAAACATCTGGTTGCCGCTCACGCTCCTCGCGGCCATCTCAACCTTCATGATGTTCCGTCCCAGCCTTTTCCTGTATGAAGTCTTGCCCGAGATGCGCTATGTAGAGTTTCCCTGGCGATGGCTGAGTGCCCTGTGCGTGGTGACCGCGTTCCTGGTGGCGGCGGCGATTGCACCGGTGCGCCGGAAGTGGGTGCCTTGGGTGCTGATATTCTTCGCGGCACACTCCATTCATGCCACCGTCATTCACTCCACCAACTGGGACGCCCTGCATTACCTGGAAGGCCTCATCGCCGACGCGCACTCTCCGGCGGGATACCCGATTCGCTTCGGCGATTGGAGCAGCCCGCTGGGCAGCCAGCCGGCGAAGCTCGACAAGGGCGCGCCGATGGTCGCTGTCAGCGGCCCCGACGCCGGCGCGCAGGTGCAGATCGAACAGTGGCAGGGGCAGCGCAAGGTGTTCACCGTGGCATCACCCCAGCCAGTTCTAGTCAAGTTGCGATTGCTGGCCTACCCCGCTTGGCAGGGAAAGCTGAACGGTAACGACGTTGCTCTCCAGGCCGATTCCGAGACCGGGCAGATGCTGGTGCCCGTGCCCGCCGGCTCCAGCCGAATCGTAATTCACTTCGGCCAGACGTGGGATCGCGTCGCAGGGAGCATCGTCTCGCTGGTGACCCTCGTCACTTGCGTGCCGCTGATGTGGCGGCTGGGTAAGCGTGAGGCAGCGGCCGCGCCGTGAACCTTTTGCAGTCTCGAATTGTCCAGCGATTCCTGCTTGCCGCTGCGTCCATTGCCTTCGTTCTGTTCTGCATTGAATTGCCTGCCCTGCTGGGGCTTCTGGACTTTCGGACTCTGATTGGTCCCTTCCACATGTGGTGGGCGCCCAACATTCATGATCCTGAGCTGCTGGCCATTCATCGCCCGCATGCCCATCAGACCGGCTCGGCGCTAGGCGGCGACATCGCTACCAGCTACCAGATTCCGCGCTCGGACATGACAAGCTTCCAGTGGGACGTGATCTACGACCGCAACGGCTTTCGCAACCCGGCCGACCTCGAGAGCGCGGACATCGTCCTCATCGGCGATTCCTTCGTCGAAGGTCTGACCGTCACCTACGCCGAACTGGTGACGACGCAACTGGCGCGGCTTCAAGGAACGGTAGTCGCCAACCTGGGACAATCCACCTACGGGCCGCTACAGGAATTGATCGTCCTTAAGCGCTATGCCTTGCCCCTGCACCCGCGCACTGTGGTCTGGATGTTTTTTGAGGGCAATGACCTGCAGGACGTCATCGGCTATCACCGTGCCCACGAGCACCCGCCGGATTTCCTGCATGCTTTTTGGGCGCGCTCTTTCACGCGGAGTGCCTGCTTGGCGGTAAAGGCGTTCTCGACCCCTTCCGCCAATCCGCCGGGCGCGAAGCGCGCGGGTCTGTGTCAGGCGCCGGACGGGAAGGCGACGACCTACTTCGGCTATCGATCCAAGCCGCTCTCCCGGGAGGAACTAGGCGCGCTCGATGAAACCGCGCGCACCCTGGCGACGGCTTACCAGCTCTGTGCCGCGCAGGGCATTCGGCTGATCTTCGTGTTTGTGCCCACAAAGTTTCGCGTGCTGCACAGTCTGTGCCAGTTCGCCGAAGGCTCGGAGTGTCGCAACTGGGTCCCTAACGACATGCCGGAACGTCTGCAGAGCGCGCTGCAATCACTTGCTCCCATGGTCGGATACCTGGACCTGACCCCTTCTCTGGTACAGGCTGCCAAAACTGAGGCCTTTCCCTATTACCGCGACGATGAGCACTGGACGCCCGAAGGACACAAAATCGCAGCAGCGGCAATTCGCGATTACCTGCTCCGCAACTATCTACCTGGCAAACCGGAATAACGTAAACGGTGTCATGAGCGAGATTGGGGGAGTTATGAGCCAGCAGGCAAAGAGGAAGGCGTTCCTGATGCCAGCACCATCCGGCCAGACTGAAGAAGGGCAGCGGCGCGTAAACCGAAGGGGAATGGAAAAAGGCCGCCCCCTCTTTTCCCCCGAAACGAACGGCGCGGCCCTTCCAAGCGAGTTCTAGCTTCGAGCAGACTAGTCTTGTATACGGTTCCTGTCAACAAACGTGACCGATAATAGTCGGTTTTGGTTGCAGGCCGTTTGCAACCACTTGCAATCTATTTCCTACTGCCATGTAGCCGGTCCGTGCCGGGCTTGTGAAAGGCACAATTCCGGCTTGCCCGCCACGCCGGACAGATAGCTGCTGAGGCGTGGTCGTGACCTGGTGGAAGCGCCGGACCCTTGCGTAGACCGATGAGCAATCCCCAGGCGCCGTTCGACGTCTCTGGCCCGGTGGCATACGAGCCTGAGGCTGTGCTCCCGAAATCCCGCACGCAATGGTTGGGCAAGGTTGCTCTCGCCGTCTTTGTTCCGCTGCTGGCCCTGTGCCTGCTCGAGGTGGGCGTGCGCATTTATGCTCACGTCACTTCGCAGGAGCGCCTGATCGTGGTGGACGACGTCATCGGTTGGAGGCTCGCTCCCAACGCCCGGCGGCGCTACGACAAGGAAGCACAACCCTATTTCATCGCCATCAACTCCAAAGGACTGCGCGACCGGGAACACTCCTACGAGAAGCCTCCGGGCATTTTCCGTATCGTCGTGATCGGAGATTCCTTCGTCTTCGGCGCTGGCGGCGTGGAACCAGCCAAGCGATTCACCGACATTCTCCAGGCCTCCACCTCGAACACCGAAGTGATCAACATGGGCGTGCCTGCTTATGGCACCGATCAGGAATATCAGTATCTGGCAGAAGAAGGCTTTAAGTATCACCCCGACCTGGTGATCCTCTGCGCCTTCTATAACGACTTCAGCGAGAGCTTCTCGACTCTGAATCCGTCCAATGGCCGCCCCAAAGGGTATTTCTCGATGGAGGGAGGGCAGCTTGCGTTTCACCCGCCGTCGTTTTCACTTTTGTACCGGCTGGGGCGACACAGCTACCTGGCAGGACTGGCGAACCTTGAACTGAGCAAGCTATCGCGCGCCTACGACAAGGCCATGCGCCGGGGAGACCTGGTACTGGATTTGAGCGAAAGAATGGCGACCTTCAAACAGCTTTTTGCCAGCGCTGCCGACTTGTGCCGTCAGCATGGGGCGGAGTTTGTGCTGGTTTATCTTCCCCCCCGGGCGCAATATCAGCCCTGGATCATTCAGGACGTGATGGCGGAGCTGGCCGCGACCAAGAGCATCAAGACGCTCGATCTGATGGAGACCATGAAGCTGGCGAACCGGGCCAAGCCGGCCTACTTTTCCCACGACATTCACTTCAACGAGTATGGCCACCAGGTTGTGGCCAAGGCGCTGCTGGGCTACCTGGTCAGCAACGGACTGCTGAGTTCATCTTCCGTCCAGGTTGCGCAGTGAATCGCGATGGGTTCTCAACGTGTGGAACTGTCATTACGAACACCCGCTTGACGTGAACTGCTTTCGCTCTTGACTCATGCACTCGCTGCTGCGCGCCTTCTTTACTCGAGGAGAACTTCTCCGCGACTTCATCTTTCTGGCATGCCTGGTTTTCGTATGGTTCGTTCCACAGTTCGGCGGCCGTGCGTTCCGCTCCATCGAAGCAGTCGCTTCGCGGCTGGCGGAGCGAAAGCTGCTGGCCATCATCCTCATTGTCGTCGCGACCATCGTCATCCGCATCAGCCTTTTGTGGTTCTTTCCTGTCCCTTATCCCGAGGTCCACGACGAGTTCAGCTACCTGCTGGCTGGCGACACCTTTGCTCACGGCCGGCTCAGCAATCCTCCGCATCCGATGTGGGTTTTCTTCGACACTATCCACGTCAACCAGCACCCCACGTACATGTCGAAATATCCGCCCGCGCAGGGAGCGGTGCTGGCCCTGGGCCGGCTCGTGGGCAGTCCGTGGATTGGCGTGCTGCTCAGCGGAGGCGTCATGTGTGGAGCGGTGCTGTGGATGTTACAGGGATGGCTGCCGCCCCGCTGGGCCCTGCTGGGCGGCGTGCTGGTCATGTTCAAAATCGCGCTCTTCAGCTACTGGATGAACAGCTACTTTGGCGGCTCAGTAGCCGCCATCGGCGGCGCGCTGGTCACCGGGGCCCTGCCGCGAATTCTCCGCTCCTGGCGCACCCTCCACGCTGTCATTCTCGGAGTTGGAGTGTTCATTCTGGCCAACAGCCGTCCTTTCGAAGGAGCATTCCTTTGCCTGCCGGTCGTCGTGGTTCTGCTGGCGCGACTGTGCCGGCGTGGGAGACCCGCGTGGCAAATCGCTTGGCGACGGGTTGTTCTGCCGCTGGGCGTCGTTGCGCTGCTCGGCGGCGCTTTCATGGCCTACTACAATTGGCGCGGGACCGGAAGCGCGCTGCTCTTTCCCTACACCGTCAACGAGAAAACCTACCAGAGCATGCCCACCTTCTCGTGGCAGCAGATGCGGCCGGCGCTGCACTACACCAACCCGCAACTGGAGGCCTTCTACAACGGCGCCATGCGCGATGCCTGGCTGCAGAACGGTGTCAACAGTTTGCCGAAAGCAGTCCGCAAGGCCGCGTACGTGCTCACGGTTTCGATATTTTTCTTTCTCTGGCCTGCGCTCAGTGTCACCCTGCTGACCTTGTTTCGGGTGTTGCGCGATCGGAGGGTTCGTCTGCTGGTGGTACAGGCCGCGCTGGTCTTTCTCTCGTTTCTGCTGGTCCGCGCCTGGTTCCATCCTCACTACGCTGCTCCACTGGTGGCCACCATCTTTGCCCTGGTGACACAAAGCCTGCGTCATCTTCGGAGCTGGGAGGTTGGAGGACGGACGGTGGGAGTTGCCATCACGCGCCTGGTGGTCGTGTTCACAGCGCTGCTGGCGCCCTTCAATCTTGACGGCAAAAGCAGGTTCGACAAGGCGGATGCCATCCAGTATCGAGCACAGTTCGCTGAACAACTAGAAGCCACGCCGGGCAAGCATCTGGTCATTGTGCATTACTCCCCGCAACACATCGTTTTTCGCGAGTGGGTCTATAACGGAGCGGATATCGACGGTTCCAGAGTCGTATGGGCCCGCGAGATTCCCGGCGTGGATATGCAGCCGCTGCTCGACTACTTTCGTGGCCGCCAGATATGGCTGGCCGAGCCTGACGCCACTCCGCCGCGCCTGAGCCGGCACGTTTCCAGCGAGCCAAAGTTTCCTTCACCGTGACCACCAATGTGACCGAAGAGCAGGACCTGGCGGCGCTCGGCTCGCAGCCCCCTCGCGGTCCGGGCAAGCTGGTTCTGCTGTTAGTGTCTTTGGCCTTCAGCGCGGCCGTGTTTCTCACCCTCGACTGGTTTCACACAGCGCGCCTTTTGCGGGCTCTGCATCGCACGAGTCAACCTGATCTTTGCCGCGTCCGCGATCCAATTCGCTATCACGCCCTGAAGCCAAACTGTGAGTTCACCGACTACTGGGGAGCGGATTCTTACAAGTTCTATACCAACAGCCTGGGCTTCCGCGACGAGAAGATTCGAGACGTTCCCGTCGCCGACCCTCGTCCCCGCATCCTGCTGCTGGGGGATTCGTTCGTCGAGGGCAAGCTCGCATGGAACAAGAGTATTGCCGGCAGAATTGCCGCCCACTTCCCGCAATACGACTTCCTCAACGGAGGGCTGGCCGGCTACTCTCCTTCCAACTATCTGACGACGGCCCGGATGGTGCTCGACAAGGGCATCGACATTGACGAAGTCATCGTCTTCCTCGACAACTCAGCGGTACAACATGAAGCCGCCTTCTACCGCGACATCGATGCCAACGGCGCGGTTACCGGAATCGGCTATGAGCAACAGCACCCGGTAACGTCCTGGTATGTGAAGGTGCGGGGTTGGGTCTCGCAGCACTTCGTCCTCACCGCCCAGGTATTCCGGCTCTTCGATCGGGTGCAGCGATTCCTGATCCGATATGGTTACTATCAGCTCCCCATGACCAACTTCGGCGATCCCTTTGACTATGAGATGTCGGCCTGGACCTACCGTAAGGTCAACGAAAGCGATGTCTTCCCTGCCGGCTATGCCCCTCTTGGGGTGGAGGCGGGTGTCGCCAAGGAGGAGGCGAAGATGACTCTCCTCTGCCAGGAGTTGCAGAAGCGCAACATCCCGATCAGTGTTGTCCTATACCCTCATCTGGGACAGCTCGTACACGACACGGCGGAGAACCGGCAAGTCCAACTCTTTCGCCAATGGTGTAGGGGTAGGTGTAAGCGCTTCATCACCGTCCTGCCGGCGTTCTATGCTGCCAAGGAACAGTGTCCCCATGGCAGGCCCGGCTGCTGGTATCCCCAACTCTTCGTCGTTGGAGACATCCACTTCAATGCCGCCGGCAATGCCATGGTCGCCGACGCTGTCATCAACAGCCTGACAGAAGATCCGCCCGGCAAACGGCCAGACGACGGCAATACTGCGGGGCATCGCTGACGCTGTCGTCTATGTCAGGGGAACGGTTGACAGCAGGGGACGGAAGCGAAACTCTCCGGCTTGGTCAACGGCACAGCATAGCGACGTCTCGCAGGAAGATAGCGTTACTGATAACAGGGTTACTGCTTTCCCTGGTGCTGATAGAGATCCTCTGCCGTGTCCGTGAGCGTGTCCAAGCCCACGAGCAACTTCAACGCTTTGCTGTCCCCGTCGCCGACAGTAAGCTTGGCCAGCGTATGCCGCCCAACCGTCCCGATCACGATGCGCGCGGCTTCCGCAACGCCACTGCCGTTGCCAGTGCTGATGTCGTCGCCATTGGCGACTCCCAGACATGGGGCGTCAACGTTCGCCGTGAAGATGCCTGGCCTCAGGACCTGGCAAGGATTTCCCAACAGACTGTCTATAACATGTCGTTGGGTGGATATGGCCCGATCCAATACCTGGTGTTGTCGCAGGAGGCGCTTGAGCTCTCGCCCAAAGTGGTGATCGTGGCGGTTTACCTGGGGAATGATCTGTTTGATGCCTACAGTCTGGCTTACAAGAACGACCTTTACGCAGGTCTTCGTAGTCCATCTTCAGGCGGTCTGGCGGACGACACACTCACCCCGAAAGTGGACGAGTTGTACAAGGAGATCCTGTCGGCAGATTCTATCCGCGGTCCCGCAAGGTTCTTCGTCGCGCATTCAGCTATCCTTCGCTTCCTGTTGATTCCGGGTTCGGAATACTGGTACGCAAGTGCCTGGGCCCGCTCTCATCCCGATCGTTTTGCGGTCTACGACCAGGGAGGCGTAAAGACTGTTCTCACTACGGGCTACAGGCTCTCAGCGGTGGATTTGGGCGAGCCGAGAATATCGGAAGGGCTGAAGATTACTGACCGGACGCTGGCAAAGACTCAGGAATTCATGGACAAGCATGGTGTCAAGCTGCTGGTGGTGCTGATTCCGACCAAGGAATCCATCTTTGCCGGCTCGGCCATGCCAGAGCATGACCCGACCTACCAGAAGCTGTTGCAGATGGAGACACGTGCCCGAGGGGAACTCATCGCCTTTTGCCATAGCAATCGTATTGAGGTGTTCGATCTCTTGCCTGCGCTGTCGCAGGCGGTTGCTTCCGGCACTCAGATTTATCCCGAGGATACCGACGGCCACCCCAATGCCGCGGGATATCGCGTGCTGGCCTCGGCTATCTATGATCAGCTACGGGCAATGCATTGGGTAAACTGACTTGCTATCAACAACCCTAGATTGAGCATGAGTCCGGCGACAAGTAGCTGGCGCCGAAGGAGACAAGCTTGAGAAACGCTGGGCCCGAAAAATCCTTCGTCCGTGGCGGCGCCACAGGCGCTGATCAACAGGGAATGATTCGATCGATGATCCGTATCTTGGTGGCTGTCGGTTCTGGGTGCTTTCTGATCCTGATCGCGCAAACTCTATCCCCGACCAAGAATACCCACGGGGTTGCGTGGTCGTCCGCGGCGGTGATGGTCAAGGGCACGCTACTGCTAGGCGTAGCTGTGGTTGCGTCTGTCGCTCTTCATCGTCTGCTCAGGAAGCTGGAGCCTCTCCTAGACCATGATGCCCAGCTCGAGACCAGGTTTCTGGATACCTTAGATTCGAAGTACGTCGATGTGGCCATCGTGTTCTCTGCCGCACTCAGTCTGTTTCTAGAACTGGCGGTGATTCGATGGCAATCGTCGGTACTGGAATTCCTGGCGTTTTACAAGAATTTCAGCCTCCTGGCGTGCTTTGCCGGCCTTGGGCTCGGGTATGCGCTTGCCAACAGAAGCCGCATCCCACTGTTGTTGGTGCTTCCTCTGCTGGCCTGGCAGTTCCTCTTCATGATGATCACCCGGATTCTGCCCCGCCAATTCCGCGGCAGCCCGTTTACGGAGCAGTTGGCGATGGGTGTTGGTTATGGCGGCTGGCTGCGCACGGCCGGCCTCTACCTGCTGCTTACGGTGGTGTTCCTTCTTACGGCCCTGACGTTCATTCCGGTGGGGCAATTGTGCGGCCGTCTCATGGAGAGACGCGCGAAACTTCGGGCGTATGGGCTGAACCTGATTGGTAGCCTCCTCGGCGTTCTGTTGATGCTGGCAGCCAGCTTTCTGTGGACTCCTCCCCTGGTATGGTTTGCACTGGTGTTTCTGGGTCTTATGCTGTTCCTTGTGAGGCGCCCCGTTTCTTTGTTTGCTGGAATTGTGTTCTGTATGCTCGCCACCATTACTCTGTCCTGGTGGCCCGTGGCTCGCCTTTGGAACCGGGTCTATTCCCCCTATCAATTGTTGGAAATCGGGACCAGTTACGACACCGGCCTGACGCTGATTCGGGCTGCCGGGGTCTACTACCAGCGCATCCACGACCTTTCTGGTCAAGATTTAACAGACCGTGAGCGCCATATCCGTGACTATTACGACTTTCCGTACACAGTCCATTCACCTTTGAACGAGGTTGCCATAGTGGGCGCGGGCTCCGGCAACGATGTCGCGGCGGCATTGCGCGCTGGGGCCAGAAGGGTGGATGCCGTCGAGATTGACCCGGCTATTATGCAGGCCGGCAGGACGAACCACCCCGAGAGGCCGTACGACAATCCGCGCACCCATGCCATCAATAACGATGCCCGGTCCTTTCTCCGCAGTACCGATCAGAGATACGACCTTATCGTCTATGGGCTACTCGACTCGCACACGCTACTCAGCCAGGGATCCAGCGTGCGTCTGGATTCGTTCGTTTACACCGTCGAGGGATTGCGGGAGGCCCGCAACCGGCTCAAACCCGATGGCGTCCTCTCGCTGTCGTTCGCGCTGATTTCGGATGGCCTGGGACGGAAGATCTACCTCATGCTGCAACAGGCCTTTGATGGGCGGCCTCCCGTCTGTGTGAAGGCCGATTATGACGGCGCGGTGGTTTTCTTGGAATCGAATGATGCAAACTCGACCCTCTCTCTCCGAGCGGTGGCTGACTCCGGGTTCAAAGACCAGAGCGCGTATTACGCCAACCCATCGCTTCAGGCCAGCGTGTCTACAGACGATTGGCCATTCTTTTATATGCCGCGGCGAATCTATCCCACGTCGTACGTGGTCATGGTTGTGCAGATCATGATCCTGTCCCTGCTGCTGGGCTGGAACTTTTTCGGTGAGGCGCCGCAGTTTAGTCACTTGTCGTTCTTCTTTCTTGGCGCTGGGTTCATGCTCATTGAGACCAAGGGGATCACGGAAATGGGGCTGACCTTTGGAAATACGTGGCAGGTGATCGGCATTGTGATAGCCGGTATTTTGACCATGGCATTCCTCGGAAACTGTGCCGTGTCGTGGCTGAATATCACGCGTCCTCTTTTCCCATACTTGTTCCTGTGGGCCGCTCTCGCAATCGGTTGGTTTGTTGCAAGATCGGGTGGGTTTGGCTCCACTCCCCTTGGGCGCCTCCAGACCGCCATCGTGCTGACGTGCCCGCTCTTTTTCTCGGGTATCGTCTTTTCGACTCTCTTGTCTTCCAAGGGACACGTCTCGGGAATGATGGCCATGAATTTGTTGGGCGCCATCTGCGGCGGTTTGTTGGAATATAATTCCATGTACTTCGGTTTCCGGTGGCTCTATCTGGCGGCGATGGGTTGTTATTTGTTTGCCTTCCTTTCGGATCTGCTTTTCGCGCACAGGCCGGCTGAAAAGACTGCCACGGCGGTGGCACAAGCGGTCCCGCGACATGGCTGATCTTTGGCAGGAGAAGGGCTCTAATGTCGAAAGTATATGACCGCAGGCTGTTCCTAAAAGTGGTTGGCGCGGCCGGATGGGTGCCGCTGATCGGCACCGCGGTTGCATCAGCGCCGAATCAGCCAACCCATGCCTCGTCGATTAAAGGCTCGGCGAAGTCGGTCGTCATACCGACGCACGAGTGGACCGGCGACCTCAACGAGCGGCTGGATTTTCCCGGCGACTGGCAGATCGAAGTCATGGAGATGAAGGGCGCGAAGACGCCGGCGCTGAGTGCGCAGCAGATCGCCACGCACCTTGGCCAACCCGTCGGAACGCAACCTCTAAGGCAGGTCGTTGCCGGCAAGAAGCGCGTGGTCATCACCTTCGATGACCTCACCCGCCCCACCCCGGCCTACACAGTAATGCCCTGGCTGATGGGCGAGCTGCAGGCCGCCGGCGTGCCGGATGAAAATGTGCTGCTGCTGGGGGCCTTCGGCTCGCATCGCGCCATGACCCAGCTCGAGGTGCAAAGCAAGCTGGGCAAGGAGCCGGCCACACTCTTCGCCTGGCAGAACCACAACGTCTTCGAAAACACGAAGGACATCGGCACGACCAGCTACCGCAACCGGATCAAGTTGAACACGACGTTCCTCGCGGCCGACTGCAAGATCTGCATTAGCGGCGTGAAAGGACACGAGCAGGCCGGGCTGAGCGGCGGAGCCAAGGCAGTGATGCCCGGGGTGGCCGCGCTGGATACGATCGAATACAACCACTGGACGATCCTGCCGCGCTCGAAGAACGCAGGCACCTTCAAAATCTTCCACAACGATGTGCGGGCGGACATGATTGAGGCCGCGCGCATGGCTAACGTCAACTTTAGTGTGCAAATCGTTATGAACCAGAAGCGGCAGCCGCTGGGAGTGTATGCGGGCGACATCGTGTGGGCGCACGAGGCGGCGGCGCAACTGGCGGTCCAGACTTACACCACGCCGGTGGTGAAGAATGCCGACATCGTGGTGGCCAACGCCTATCCGGTCAGCAACCAGGCCTTCCGCGCGCGCTGGTGGATGGACCGCTCGCTGCGCGACGGCGGCACCGGCGTGCTCATCATCCAGCATCCCCTCGGGCTGGACCCGGTGCACTGGCTCAACTCCCGGGTCGTTGGCCGGGGCGGCGTCAGCTATTTCGACATGTCGGACCGCCGTGCTCAGTCGCGACTGCCGCGAGGCACCGGTCTCGTGGTGTACTCCCAGTACCTCACCCGCTCCATGATGAACAGCTATCCTCCGGCGACGCGCTTCGCCAGTAAGTGGGACGACGTGATTCATATCCTGCGCGAACGGCACCCGGGCCAGGCGCACGTGGCCGTCTATCCTTACGCCGGCATGCAGGAGCAGGCGCACACGCTGGATGGATGATTCCCTTTTCAGGAACAGGAATCAGCTTGCTTCCCCATGGGAAGGAGCACACAATTGCTCGTGGTAATACCGAAATCCCGCTGAAAGGAGACTAGACAAATGTCGGTAACAGAAAATTTGGCGGTCGCCTACCACCAGCAGGATACAGACTACTATTGCGGCGCGGGGTGCGCGCAAATGGTACTGGATTCGCTGGGTGCGGGCTTACTCGATCAAAATCAACTCTACAACGATAACCACAGTCATAGTACGACCGAGAGCGGTTGGTATACAGCGCCTGACGGGCTGCAGTGGACCATGCACCACTATGAGCCGCCCGCTCCTCCGGGGCCGCCGCACTATGGATCCTACGATTTCGTTTTGTTCGCCCTGACCTCCGAAGACGCAATCTCGCGCAAGATCGTCTGGACGATCCACTATTACAAAGCTGCTCCGATCGCCATGGTGTACGGTTGGCAACACTGGATCGTCGTCCGTGGCTACACGGCAAGCGCAGCCCCAGCCAACGGCGGTGACACCAGTTACTCGATCGACTCGTTCGACGTCAACAATCCCTGGCCACCGACCCCGAGCTGGTACAACTCCGCACTGGCGCCTCCGCCGCCTCACGCCGACGGCACCGACGGATGCGGCACCGGCGGCACGCGCGGCATCGTGAACGAGAACATAAGCTATAGCACCTGGCAAAGTACCTACATGACCGGCATTCCGAGCGGCTATTGGGGTGGCAAGTTCGTGGCCGTGGCGGATCCCTCCAACCCGCCGGCCCAACGAGGTATCCCGTCGCGGCCGCTGCTCGAGCCGTTGCGTTACACTGGCCGGCTGCTGGCTGGTTCTCAAGCGGTGGAGCGAGCCGAGGCCGGACTGAAGGCCTACGGTCTCACCGGACGTGATAGCTATCGCCCGATACTGACGCAAGGAAAGTTTGGAGACGCCGTCCTTGTGCAGCGGCTTGACATGCCCGACACGTTCTACTACATCATTCCCGTTACTCAGGGGGTGCGGATTCCGCTGGCTGTGGCCATTGACGCAAAGACTGGTATTTACCTTCAGTCCGCGGTTCACACCCGCTCCGAAGGCAGCCTGTTCACGGTCCCTTCCAGGGACGAAGGTGCAAAATCGGTCCTCGGAAAAACGGTTGAACTGCCCGATTGGGCTGGCCGCATCGTGGTCAGACCAGAGGCCGTCTGCCAGTATCCGACGCTAGTTTGGAAACCGTGCCGGGAATCACTCTCGCCGTTTTTCCCGTTCCATCTTTTCACCGTCGGCGCCGAGCGCGTCTACGTTCGCAGCGATGGCGCAATTTTCACGGCGTTGCACGACACGGGCCGCGGCATTTAGCGGGGTGAACATTTCCCTGATCACGGCCGCACAAGCTGAAGCGCTGGCTGCGGCGGCGGCGCACGCGGGAGGCGTCGCCGCCACCGCAGCCTACCTAGTCGAGCGTCTCGACCAGGGGAATCCTTACTTTCTGATCACCTTCGGCGAACCGGGCTCGGCGGGAGCGATCGTCGCGGTCGATGCGCGGACCGGAGTGATCATGTCGTCGGCCAAAGTGGAACAGCTCGAAGGTCCCTGGCTCCTGGAGAAGGCTCAAGCCGTCGAATACGCAGGCTGCATCGATCTTGTGGCCGCCAGATTGGTGTGGGGCCCTTCGCGCGCTACCCGGTCGCTCTTCTATCCGCTCTGGGAACTGGCCTGTGAATCGGGCCGTATTTACGTCGACCGCGACGGAAAAGTGTGGCACGAATTGCTGCCCGCCGGACCCGGATAACGCCGGAAAAGCGCACGAAGAGCAGGTCACTCGTTCGCACTCGGTCGCTGGGCTCCCTGGCGCTTGCCCGTGATGACAATTCATAAGGCCACCGATGATTGAGGCGCACGTGCAGGCCGCAAAGGAGGCCATGGCTCCCGATGTCAGGGCCGATTATCCGCAAACCGCGGCCGCCGGCGAACTGTGGAGCTTCGTTTCCGCCTTCGGGCTCGCTCTCTTTTATCTGGCGACCAGCATCTACATTGCCTCGCATCGCCTGCTGTGGATTGACGAAATCGTGACCGTGTATGTCGCTCGCGTGCCGCATTGGGCTACTATCTGGACGGCGCTCGGGCACGCGATGGATTCGCTGCCGCCGGGGTACTACATGGTGGTGAGGCTGTTTGAGAGCCTGTTCGGGCGCAATCAGATTGGGGCCCGGCTGCCTTCAGCATTGGCGATGGCGGCCGGCCTGCTCATCACCTTCGATTGCGCGCGGCGCCTGACCAATGGGCTGTACGGATTGGTCGCCTTCTCCCTGCTGCCGTGCTCGTTTCTTCCTTACTTCGGATATGAAGCCCGCCCCTACGCGATTTATTTCATGTTTTCGGCGCTGGCCTTGTGGATCTGGACGTGTACCCAGCCTGACAACAAGCGGGGGGCGATTCTGTTCGGGATCACGCTCTGCCTGGCGGTCACTATTCATTACTATGCAGTCCTGATTCTCGTGCCCTATGTGGTGTGGGAGTTCTATCGATGGCGGCCCGTGCGTCCGCTGTCTGCGAAGCTGACGGCCGGAATTCTGGGGGCGGTGGTTCCGGCCGTTGTTCTGTCTCCGCTGATCTTGTCATTCGCGCACCGTTTTGCCGCCAACTTCTGGGCCCGTCCTTCGCTGTTCGCGCCACGCTGGGTTTACTCGGAGCTGTTTCCCGACGGCTTGCTCCTGCTGGCGCTTGCCATGCTTTGGATCGTGCTCCGGCCCTCGCTGGAGGCTCACCCGGAGCCGCCACAATCTGCTGAATCGATTGGCTGGTTATTCCTGTGCGTGCCTCTGGTTGGCTTCGCCTTGGCGGAGGTGAAGACTCACGCCTTTCTTGCCCGCTACTTCATTTGCGTTCTGCCCGGGGTAGCGGTGGCGCTCGCCTGCTGGATGGGGAGAAACTTCCGCAACAACTATCGGGTCCCGGTGGGTATTCTTCTGCTGCTGGTTGCCATGGGAGCCGCCAAACAGCTCCAGGCTGCAAGGCATCCGGAAGCGATTGCGCCGGTCCAGCCGCAGGCCAAAGTGAGGCAGTATCTGCGCCTGGAAGATGCCCTGGTCAAAGACGGCAGGAAGTTCATTGTGTTCTCCAACAGTTGGGTCTTTCTGGAGAGCCGGTACTATTCGCGGCACGCTGAAGAGTGTGTGTTTCTGCTCGATGCAACCCCGACGAGCTCAAGCAGCCTGGGCGTAAATCTGGCCATCGGTCTGGCTGAGTATTATCCGCTGCACTTCTGGAGACTCGACAAGCTGAAGGAGCATGCTCGTGATGCAGCGTTGATCGAGCCCTCGCCGGGCACGGTGGAGGCGCTGCAGCAGGCTGGCTTTCAGATGCAGACGCGATTCGATAAGCCGCTGGAGGTTGTGTATCCGGAGTGAGGGTTGCGCCAAAACAGGTGGAGACGGAAGACCAGGCGCCGACGATAGAGCAGTGCGCACCTTCGTCTGCGCCGTTCTGGGCCTGGCCGGCGCTCATCGCTGGGCTCGGGTTGCTGCTGCGGATTCTTTATCTCCACCATGAGAGCGTCAGCGGCGACGAGGCATTTTCCATCACCCTCACTCGCGACCCGCTGGGCCTGATGATGCATCGTCTGGTGCTGGACCTGGTGCATCCGCCGCTGCATTACCTCGCGCTGCGCGAGTGGCTCGAGCTCTTTGGGTTCGGTTTGATGCAGGCGCGGGTGCTGTCGGTCATCTTCGGCACTCTGGCGATTGTCTTTCTCTATCTGCTGGCAGAGTATCTGTTTGACCGCCGAGTGGCAGCACTTTCTGCACTGCTGATGGCCGTCTCCCAGCTCGCCATCATGTTTTCGCAGGAGGCTCGACCCTACGCGCAGACGCATCTTCTTGCGCTGGCGTGCACATATCTCTTTCTTCGCGCCTGGCGCGAGGAGCGCGCTCTGTACTGGTGGAGCTTTGTAGGTTGCAGCGTGCTGCTGCTGTACACCAATTATTTCGGCGCCTTCCTGATTGCGGCCCTGTTGCTGGTGGCGTTGATTTACCGGAAGCACCATCGGCTTCGCCTGGGGCGGCTGGTCGGCGGCGTCGTCGTGATGCTTGTCCTCTATGAGCCGTGGCTGGCGAGCGGGATCATACAAGAAGCCACGAAACCAGGGCGCGTCTCCACCGGGACTATCGAATACTCGGCCGTACACTGGTGGACGTTCCTCTCGATTTTGAATTCCTTCAATAACGGAAAGCCTGCAGGGCTGCGCTCGGACTCGCCCTGGTGGACGTACGTGGTGGGAGGATTGCTGTTTACCCTGCCCCTGGCGCTGCTGCTCACGAAGATATTCGGTGATAAGGCCGACGATGGTGCTGCGGAAGCAAGCGACCGGAAAGGGATTGTGACCGCCGGCGTCCTTTGCCTGCTGCCAATTGTGCTGACTCTGCTCTCCGGCAAGACGCTGCACATTCCGTACAACGTGCGCTATGTATCTTATTGCGCGGCGTTCTATTACCTTCTGGTGGCGCGGGGCATCCTGGAACTGCCTCTGCAAGCGCTGCGCTGGAGTGTGGTGGCCTTGATTCTGCTGTACAGCGCCAACGCGCTGCAGGCGAATTATTTTCTGCGCTGGAAGGAAGACTGGGACGCGGCCTTCGCTTACGTGGATAGTCATCGCCAGGCCAGGGATTGTGGCGTTTTTCCTCCTGACTTCAAGCTGCTCCAGCCCTGGGAGGTGACGCAGGCGGAACAGCCGCCGCTGTTCCGGAGGCTTTCCCAGGCTGCTCTTGCCGCGGGAGCGCCAGGGTGCACTCGGTTGTGGGAAGTGGTGGGGGCGCCGCGTGATGAGTGGCGGCAGTGGAACGAGTACAAGAGAACGAAGGATCCGATACCGGCAGAGTTTGGCAAGATCACCGAACAACGCTTCTACGGAGTACGCGTGAGCCTGTACTCGCGGGATACGAAGTGATGGGGACGATCGAGAAGACTGGTTCCGCTGTTCCATCGGCGCAAGCCGCGGTGAAACCAGACGCTATTCGGCGGCTTCTGGCACCCGCTGCGCTGCTTCTGCTTTCTGTGGTCGTCGCTCTGTGCCTGGTGGAAGCAGGGTTGCGGAGTGCGCACTACGGCGAGGGCAACCTCATCCACCTGGAGAAGTTCGTGGAATACGATCCCGGCCTGGGCTGGCGTCACAAGCGAAACTTCTCCGCCGAATTCATCAACGACGAAACACACACCACCCTGCGCTACAACGCTCAAGGATGGCGGGGCGCGGAAAGTCCCTACAGCAAGCCGCCAAATGTGTTCCGGATTTTAGTGCTGGGCGGTTCGTTCATCGACGGTTATTCGGTGCAGGTGCAGGACCGCCTGACCGAGGTCCTGGAGAGCAACCTCGGGCCGCGTTTTGAGGTGATCAACCTGGGCGTTGTGGGATACGGGACTGATCAGGACCTGCTGGTGCTCGAGCAGGACGGCTTGAGGTATCAACCGGATTTGGTCGTCCTTGCGTTTTCCTACAACGACGTGTGGCGGAATGGAAGCCGCTACTTTGCCAATAGCGCCCGCCGGGTGCAAAAGCCTCTCTTCGTTGCCGGTGAGGACGAAAGCGTGACGCTCACCAACGTCCCAGTGCCGCCGCCCGTACCGACCACGCAAGAGCGATTCAAGCTGTATCAACTGATTCGGACGGTAGTCAAAGGCACTCCGCTGCTGCATGGGGTGGCCATCAAAGCCGGCGTGGCCGATGCGCCCGGGCTGGTGTGGGGTGAAGAATTTCCTGTCTATCGTCGGACGGAGAATGCAACCTTCGCAAAATCCTGGGCGGTAACCCAGGCGCTGCTGCGCAAGATGAAGCAGGAATCGCAACAGCGAGGCATCGGCTTTGTGGTGTTCTACATTCCGGCCCGCATCGAATTGTCGCCAGAAGAATGGAGCAGCGCGCACCTCCCGGCAGAGTACGATCCCGGCAAGGTCGTCAGCCGGCTGAGCACGATTTGTCGTGAAGAAGATATCCCGTTGATCGACCCAAGTTCTCGATTTCAAGAAGCTGCCAAACAGGGTCCCCTCTTCTATCTGCATGATACGCACTGGAACCCTGCGGGGCATCGCCTCGCCGCCGGGATTCTCGCCGAATATGTGCAGAACACGGCAGGCGGCAAGGGCGGCGCGGCCCCAGCCAGCCATTAGATTCACAATGAAGGATTCATTGCGTGGCACTTCGTCATGATTCAACGGTAAGCGCGGTTGCGCTGGACGAGCGGCCGGTCTCTCATTCGCTGGCGGGAGCGTCCCGCCTTCCCTGGACGGAGTCCATCTGGCTTGGCCTGGCCGTTTCTCTGGTGGTCGGGTTTCTCTTTGCGCTTCTGCTGCTGGGCCCAGCCATGAATCCGCGCAATACCGGTTGGCTGATGGGTGACGCGGCAGACCATTTCATCGCCTGGGAGCTCTTGCGGCAGGACCCGCAATGGCATTGGCCTCTGACGCATACCGACCGGGTGGGCTATCCGATCGGGGAAAACGTTGCCCTGATGGATCCCAACCCGCTGCTGGCGATTCTGTTCCGGCCATTCTCGCGCTGGTTGCCGGAACCCTTTCAGTATCTCGGAATCGAAGCGGTGCTGCTCTGCACGCTGCAGTTTTTCTTCTCGATGCGGCTATTTCGACTGCTTCTCGGCCCCAATCGCTTGGGCATCCTGCTGTGCAGCTTGTTCTTCTTGTTTGCTCCGCCGCTGGCCTGGCGGCTGAGGAGCCACTTCGCGCTCAGCAATCACTGGTTGATCGTCGCGGCCTTGCTCATCTATTTCCGGGCGCAGGAGGAATCGCCGAAGAGCATCCGGCGATTTGTCCTCTCTTCGTTGGTGCTGATTGCCGTCGCGATTGGAATTAATCCCTACCCGGCCTTCCAGGTCCTGCTGATCTTGACCGCGGCGGCCGGCAGTTTGCTATGGCAACGCCGATGGTCGCTGTTTCAGGCGGCCGGCTTCATGGCGGCGCTGGGGCTGACCAGCGCGCTCATGGCCGACGCGATGGGCTTCGTCATCAGAGGCGGCAAAGGCTATAGCCTGCCGGGATATCGCTTCTACTCGCTGAACCTGCTGGCGCCGTTCGATCCTGACTTCTACGGCTCTATCATGTCCCGGCTGGTGCCCCACTTTCCGCACGGCCCTATTCATTCCGGCAATTATCTGGGCGCCGGCGTAATCTTCCTCATCGTTTTCCTGTTGATCCTGTTCGCGTGGCGGTGGGGAGGGCTGCAGTCCCTCGACCGGCGGCAGGTGCTGCCTCTGGTTTTGTGCGGCGTGGTGCTCACCCTGATGGCGCTGTCGACCAAGATCAGCATCGGCAACGCGACTCTGGTGGACCTGGACCCGCACCAGAGACTGACGCGCTTCTTCTCACCTCTGCGGGTAAGCGAGCGCCTCTTCTGGGGACCTTATTACACGCTACTGATGGCGGCGCTGGCTGCGCCGTTCCTGCTCTTCCGGCGGTCGCAAGCGAATGCGATGTTGGCCCTTGTCCTGGCCATCCAACTGATCGATGTGGTTCCCCTGTGGAAGTGGGTGCACACAACGGTGAATCTGCCTCGGCCCGTGCCGCTGAAATCCGCGGTATGGTCCCAGATTGGCGCGGTCCACGAAAACCTTGTGGTGCTTCCCCCGTTTCAGTGCGGCGATAATTCAACGCCCGGCGATTGGGACGGCTTCCGCATCTTCGGCTTCGTGGCGCTTTCGCAGAGAATGCGTGTGAACAGCTACTTCCCGGCCCGGACGGCCGCAAGCAATTATGACTACCATTGCCACCAGGCGATTGCTGCCCTGGCGGAGCGGCCGCTGTCGCCTGATAGCGCGTATGTGGTCACCCCTGAATTGTCCGCCGTCATCGCCAAGGGCCCGACGGGGCCGGGAAAATGCCACAAAGTGGACAATTTCATTCTGTGCTCTGTAAAGACCGACTTCGGCCTGACTTCTGAGCCCGTCCCGCAGCCGGGCGCTGGCGGCCAACAGCACTGATGAGCGCGACTGTAAATGCCGTAACCTTGCCGTCTGCTGCATCCCACAGCGTGGGACGTACGCCCCGGGTCATTCTGCTTGCCACCGTCGCTCTAATCGTCTTAATCACAATTGTTCGCGCCTCGTATTGCTGGGCGGCGGACGCCTGGATCAACCATCCGGCGGGTGTCCTCATCGCCATGGCCGCGGACTTGAAGGACGGCGTGTTCTATCGCCCGCTTTATGGTCCTGTGGGATACGGCGGCACGCGCTACTTCCCGTTGTACTTTGTGCTGCACGCGCTGCTCATCAAGCTTGGTGTTCCTGTGTTGCTGGGGGCCTATCTGCTTTCCGCAGCGGCGATGCTCTCCCTGCTCGCCGGAGTCTTCTATCTGCTGCGCGGATTGGGCGTGGAGCCGTGGCTTGCAGCCTGCTCGGCTGCAACGGTGCTGGCCGCGATCTCGGCGCAGTCGTCGCTGCTGAGCCCGCACGCCGACGGACTTGCCAGCTCGCTCAACGTTTGGGGCTTGGCGGTAACTGTGCGGCCGAGATTGAGTCACAGCAAGGTGCTTCTGGCTGCGCTGCTGTTCGGGCTGGCCTGGTCAGCCAAGGTTACTACCGTCTTCGGCCTTGCAGCCGCCTTCGTTTGGCTTATGAACACAGGAATGCGGACTGCGGCCTGGGAACTGGCGGGCGAAACCTGGGCCGGCTATCTACTGGTCGGCGCTGCACTGGTTGCGGGTACGCAGGGCCGAATCGTCGAGATACTGAAGGCATGCGCTTCCGGAGGCGCAGGCCTGCTGGCTTTTGCCGCGGGACCCTGGAGGCTAATGGTGCAGATTGCCCGCCTTGATCCAGCCGTGCTGCTGTTTGTGCTGCTGGCGCTGGTTGCGCTCGTACAGGTGATCCTCGCGAGAGACTTCCTGCGCAATTTGCCGGCTTTGTTTTTCGTCGCGGTCCTTGTTGTCACCGGCATTATCTTCGGCTCAGCGGGGCTGAACGAGAACCACTTCCTGGATGTGCAAGTGGCTTCGGTGGTCCTGATCGCGTCGTGGCTGGCCGGCGCGCCGGTCCTGATGCACAGGCAGTTGGGGGTCTGCGCGCTGGCGCTGGTCGTGCTGGTGGCGGCCCTGCCGCTGCTGCGAAAGTTCAAGAACGGAGACCGGCGCTTCCACGACCATCGCTTTCAGCAAGTGCTGGCCACCGTGGGTGACACGCACAAACCAATCCTGTCAGAGAATCCGGTCGTTCCGGTGCTCGCCGGTCAGCAGCCTTATGTGCTCGATCCGTGGATGCTGCGCCTGTTGAGGAAGGACAATCCGGACTTTGGAGAGCCGCTGCTGGAGGGGCTGCGCCATCAGACCTTCGGAGCGGTAGTGCTGTGCATGGCCGATCCACAAACCGGCTTTGGACAATGGTGGTATGAGACGGCACACTTCGGACCGGGATTTGCCGAAGCGTTGAGCCGGAACTACCGGCTGGTGGCGACGTTCGATGACCAGCGGGTGTACGTGCCGGTTGGCACCACCGGCAATCCATAACCAGGTGTCATCCTGAGCGAAACCAGCACACCGCCTGTGGTATCCGTCGTCATCGCGTCCATCGTAGGGCCGCCGTTCATCGATGACTGCCTGGCCTCTGTGTTCGCGCAGAAGAACGCGCCGGCCTTCGAGGTCATCGTGGTGGACTGTCGCGGTCCGGAGAACGTGGGCCGGCTCCGGCAACGGTTCCCGCAGGCCCGTTTCCTTGAGTTGAATCATCGTGAAACGGTGCCGCAGCTTCGCCGCATCGGAGTGGAGAGTGCACAGGGCGGGATTGTAGCGGTCATTGAGGAACATTGCGTGGCGGCGGACAACTGGCTGGCTATTTTAGTCGCTGCTTTTTCGCCCGAGTATGTCGCAGTGGGCGGGCCTATCGAGTTCCGCGGGGGACGCCTGCGCGACTGGACCACGTACTTCATCGAGTACAACTCCTACCTGCCGCCCTGGCCTGAGGGCGACGCGCCAAAGCTGGCCGATGCCAATGTTGGCTACCGCCGCGAGGCACTCATGTCCAACCTGGATCAGTTGAGCAGCGGCTACTGGGAGGCGACGCTGCACCACAAGCTGCTCAGCGAGGGAGCCAGATTTGGTAGCGTGCCGGGACTCATCGTGTATCACCGCGGGCCGTTTGATTACGGCTACTACCTGCGGCAGCGCTATTTGTTCAGCCGGGCCTTCGCCGGAGCGCGGCGGGGCAATCTTTCCACCGGCCAGCGCGCCATCTACTTGCTGGCGGCGCCGGCGATACCGCTTGTGCTACTGGCGCGAACCGCGTCGCGAGTGTTCGCCAAGACGTGTCACGTCGGCAAGTTTCTGCTCTGCCTGCCGCTGATCGTTCCCGCCATGGTGGTCTATGTGGTGGGAGAGTGCATGGGGTATGCCTTCGGTCCGGGCAAGGCATTGATGGAGGTCGAGTAACCCGATCATGGCTGCGGCTCCGGCGCTCTCGGTGGTGGTCACCGTGGTCAGCGACACCTCTGAGCAAACCGATACGCTGCACCTGGAGGGCTGCCTGGAAGCCCTGCGGCGGCAGGTCAACCCGCCCGCGATGGAAGTGCTGGTAACCTGCGATGCGCGATTGGGCGGGATCAAGGAACTGGAGCAGAGATTTCCCGAGACGAGCTTTATCGTCGTTAACGAGCTGCGCAGCGCACGCTCAGGGCCGAGCCGTGAGCATCATGATGAGCTGCGCTGGATCGGCATGCGCAAGGCGCGCGCTCCGCTGATTGCCCTGATCGAGGACGTAGGACGCCCGGATTCGAACTGGGCAGCCGCGCTGGTACGCGAACATGCACAGCCCTACGCCGCTATCGGGGGCGCGATGGAGAATGGCATCGACCGTCCGCTGAACTGGGCGGTGTACTTTGGGGACTTCGGGCGGTATCAGAACCCGGTTCTGCGCGGACCCAGCGCCTACGTGAGCGACGCAAATGTGTGCTACAAGCGTGAGGCGCTGGAGCGCGTGGCGGGCGCCTGGGCCGATACGTACAGCGAATCGCGCGTACACGCGGCGCTGGTGGGGCGCGGCGAGGTGATCGCGCTCTCGCCGGAGGTAATCGTCAACCAGCATCGGCTCGGTCTCCACCTGGGGCCGGCCTTGGTGGAGCGCTACGTCTGGGGCCGGTCCTATGCCGCGGTACGCGTGGAGCGCGTGTCAACCCCGCGGCGCGTTGTTTTCGCGGTGCTGTGTCCGCTGTTGCCGTTCGTCCTTCTGCTGCGGCAGTGGGGAAACGTCATGCGAACGAAACGAAACCAGGGAGCGTTCCTGAAGGCCTTGCCGCTGACCTTCCTGCTCGACGTCGGGTGGTCGTGGGGAGAGTTTATGGGATATGTGACTGGGCATCCGTGAGCACACTCGGCTTCCAACCAAGAGTTACCGACTCAGAAAGACCTGGTTCCCTGCGGGAGAGCCCACGCCTGAGCGTGATTGTGCCCGTGCACAATGGAGCCGGTCATCTTGCGCGGTGTCTGGAGGCACTGGGCCGCTCACAGTACGGCCAGTTCGAGGTCATCGTGGTGGATGACTGCTCAACCGACACGACGCCGCAAATTGCAGAACGCTACGGCGCGCACTGCATTCGCACGCCTCGAACGCTGGGACCGGGAGGAGCGCGCAACCTGGGAGCTCAGCATGCCGGCGGAGACGTGCTGGTGTTCGTGGATGCCGATGTGGTTATCCCGCCAGAAGGGCTCAGCCTGATTGCTGGAGACTTCAGCGGCGATCCGGGGCTGGCTGCCGTGTTTGGCTCGTACGACGACTCGCCACCGTGGACAACCTTCATTTCGCAGTACAAGAACCTGATGCATCATTACGTCCACCAGGTGTCGAACGAATCGGCAGCCACTTTTTGGGCGGGATGCGGCGCGATGCGCAAAAGCGTCTTCGAGGAGCACGGCGGATTTGACGCCGCCAGGTACACCGTGCCCTCCATCGAAGACATTGCGCTGGGGCTGGATATAGCGCGGGCTGGGGGCAGGATCCGGCTGGACAAGCGCCTTGCCGTGAAGCATCTGAAGCGCTGGACGGTCCGCAATCTGTTGCGGGCCGACATTTTGTGTCGCGCAGTTCCCTGGTCGCAGTTGATCCTGAGCACGCGCCATCTGCCGCGCGACTTGAACCTGACCTACGCCTCGCGGGTCAGTTCCCTGCTGGTCGGGCTGCTAGTCGCGGCTTGCGTGCTGCTCCCCTTCAGTCTTGGCGGCATGGTCCGGATCAGACCACTGCCCTTGCTGGGTGTCATGGCATTGATCTGCCTGCTGCTCTTGTGGCTGAATCGGGACGTGTATCGCTTCTTCGCACGCAAGCGCGGCTGCTGGTTCGCGGCGCAGGCCGTCGTAGCACACTGGGCCTACTACCTGTACAGTGGGATGACGTTTGCCGTCTTTGCCGTGATGCATTTCGTACGTCTGCCTTTTTCATCGGCCGGGCGGGCGAGTGTGGGCAGCAGCTGAATCATGCGAGTCGGGGTGGATGCGACCTGTTGGGGAAACCGCCGCGGCTATGGCCGCTTTACTCGCGCCCTGCTCACTGCCCTGCTGGAACTTGACCGGCAAAACCATTACGTCTTTTTCGTTGACTCGGAATCGGAGGAGTTTCCTCTGCCACCGGGCGCTGAAGTTTCCTGGATCGCTACCAGCGTGCCAACGATCCAGGCAGCCGGAGCCGACAGCCGGCGATCACTGCCTGATCTGTGGGCAGTGGCGCAGGCGATTCGCGGCGCGGACACCGATGTGATTTTCTTTCCCTCGGAATATACCTACGTTCCGGTGATCACCAAGACACCTCAGATCGTGACTTTGCACGATGCGACTTCGGAGGTGGTTCCGGAGTTAGTGTTTCCCAACCTGCGGGCAAGGTTCTTCTTTGGCGCGAAGAAGCGGATGGCTGTGCGGCTGGCGCGGCTGCTGGTAACGGTCTCCGAGTACTCGCGCCACCAGTTGCGGGAGAAGCTGGGAATCCCATTGGAGCGGTTGCGGGTGGTAGGCGAGGCGCCTGATCCGATCTTCCGCCCGGCCCAATCTCCTTGCGCCAGTGAAGTTGAGGCGCGCTGGGGAATTCCGGCTCAGGCGAAGTGCCTGATTTACGTGGGAGGATTCACCCCACACAAAAATCTACTCATGCTGCTCGATGTTTTTGGCGAACTGGTGCGGCGTGGCAGCTTTCCTGACCTTCGGCTGGTGCATGTAGGCGACTATGCAACGGACCCTTTTCATTCCTCGTATGGCGAACTGGCAGAGCGCGTGCGGCAGACACACCTGGAGCAGCAGGTGATCTTCACCGGCCGTCTGAGTGACGAGGACCTTGTGGTCCTGCTGAACCGATCCGATGCACTGGTGCTGCCATCGTTCTCCGAAGGCTTCGGCCTGCCTGGAGTGGAGGCGGCAGCCTGCGGGAAGCCTGTGCTGGCGACAACGCAGAGCCCTCTGCCCGAGCTGCTGGGCGAAGGTGCGATTGCGATTGATCCGGCCGACCGGGCGGGCTGGCTGAAGGCCACGGAGCATGTGCTCGCGGATGCCGCCCTGCGTGAGCGGATGGGCAATGCGGCGCTGGCGGCGGCGCAGCGGTTGTCGTGGAAGAATTCCGCCAGCCAATTGCTTTCCGCTTTTCATGAGGTGCAACGGAATGGCGCGGCCGCTTAGGTTCTGCTTCCTAACGATCTTCTATCCGCCGTACAGTTTTGGCGGGGACGCGATCTTCGTCTGGCGGCTGGCCAACGCGCTGGCAGAACGCGGTCATGAAGTGGACGTCATTCACTGCGTGGATAGCTACAAGGTATTGGCCAAGAGCGAGCCAAACCAGTCCATTGCCAATCACTCTAATGTAACGTTGCACAGCCTGCGCAACCGACTGGGATTCTTGTCTCCACTCGTCGCCCAGCAGGTGGGGATTACCTGGCCCAAGACGGACGCCATTCTGGAGATTTTTTACGGCAAGAAGTTTGACGTGATTCATTACCACAACACTTCCCTCTTCGGACCCAGGGTCCTGCAGCTGGAGCCGGACTATCGCGATTTCATCAAGCTCTATACCAGCCATGAACACTGGCTGGTGTGTCCCATGCATGTATTGTGGAAGAACAACGACCGGGTGTGCGACAAGCCGGACTGTTTTCGCTGCACGCTAAAGTTCCGCCGGCCGCCGCAGTGGTGGCGATATACGGGTCTGCTGGAGAAGTGCGTTCCAGCCGTGGACACATTCGTTTCGCCCAGCCGATTTACCCGGCAAAAGCACCACGAGCGCGGCTTCCAGCCATCCATGGAAGTCCTTCCCTACTTTGTGCCTGCGCTGGACGAGGCAGCGTCGTCAAGCTCGGCGTCGCCTCATCCCCGCCCCTACTTCCTGTATGTCGGGCGGCTGGAGAAGATCAAAGGCGTGGAGACGATGTTCCCTGCCTTTCGCCGGTATCCGGACGCCGACCTGCTGATTGCGGGCACCGGTACGTGGGACGAATTGCTGCGGCAGCAGGCGGCGGACGCGGCAAATGTGCGCTTCCTGGGCAAGCTCACACAGGAGGCGCTGCAGGATTATGTCCGGCATTGCGTCGCGGTGATTGTGCCCTCGCTGTGTTATGAAGTATTTCCGATCACCTTCCTGGAAGCATGTCGTGCCGGCACGCCGTCGATCGCACGCGACATCGGCGGGCTGACCGAGATGGTGGAACAAAGCCAGGGTGGAATTCTGTATCAGAATGACGAAGAGCTGCTGGCGGCGATCCAGCGGCTGCACACCGATCCCGCGCTGCGGCATCAAATCGGTGAACGTGCCTATCGGGCGTATGTTGAGAGATGGACCGAGAAGGTACACATGGACGCATATTTCCGGCTGCTCGAAGAAACGGCGCGTCGTAAACTGGGATTCATTCCGTGGGAACAGCCTGCACGGCGTTCTCTGCAGTTCCCGGAGGCGCCAGCTAAGCCGGTAGCGTAGTCGCTGGCGTGAATGCACAAAAGAAGCACCATGGCCGTTGAGGAAAAGTTAGCGTCGGAGGGCCGCGGGACGATGCCCGGGAAGGAGCAACTCGCCCGGAACGATTTACTGCGCGCCTTTGCTCCCCTGCACCGAACTGCCATGGGAATTGCCTGGGGTGTGGTGTGCGGTGCACTGTTGGCTATGGCTACGTTGGTTCCAGTCCTCAAGGGCAATGACTTCCTGAGTCTGGGTCTGTTGGGGCAATTCTTTTGGGGCTACCGGGTTTCCTGGCCCGGCGTCTTGATCGGCCTCCTCTGGGGATTCGGCGTGGGCTTCGCGCTGGGATACGGTTTTGCATTTGTCCGCAACGCCGCGGTATGGCTCTGGCTGACGGTGGTCCGCTCACGCGCGGAGATGGACCAGTACTCCGATCTTTTGGACCACTTATAGGACAACGCATGGAACCGGAAGAGCAGCAGATTGAGCACGCCGTCATCCTGCTGAACGAAAAACTGCTGGGCGTTGTGCTGGGAATCCTGTTCGGGACTGGCTTGTTCCTGGTGACCAATTTCCTGGTGCTGAAAGGCGGACGGCACGTTGGCGCGCATTTGGGCCTGCTGTCCAACTTCTTCCCCGGCTATCGGGTGACCTTCCTGGGCAGCATCATCGGCTTCTTTTACATGTTCGTTGTCGGCATGATCGTGGGCGTGGTGTTGGGCGCGGTCTACAACAAGATCGCCAAGGCGTGAGAAGCCGCGATTCGCTTTTCGCCTCTTTGCTGTTCGCTATCAGCCAGGACGTTCCTACGAGCACACCACAAATGGCGAAGCGCGAAAAGGAACGTCACCGAACCCGCTGCTCCTGCGACAGCAACTGGCGCTGCTCAGCGATGATGGTGCGCAGGGTTTCGTCGAGCGCGATGCGGGGCTCCCAGCCAAGAAGAGTGTGCACCTTGGCGATGTCCGGAACCCGGCGCAACATGTCCTCGAAACCCTCTTCGTAAGCCTCATCGTAAGGAATGCAAACCACGCGCGAGGTGGAACCAGTCATTTCCTTGATGCGGTTGGCGAGAGCGAGAATCGTGATCTCATGCGAGCTGCCCACGTTGTAAACCTCGCCCGTGGCAGCGGGATGAGCGGCGATGCCGGCCAGCGCTTCCACGGCGTCCTTGACATCGGCGAAGCAACGGCGCTGCTGCCCATCGCCGAAGACGGTGATGTCGCGTGCGGTCAGCGCCTGACTGACGAAATTGGGGATGACCATGCCGTAGCGGCCCGTTTGGCGCGCGCCAACGGTATTGAACAGTCGGGCGATGACAATCGGAAGCTTCTTTTCTTTCCAATAAGCTACCGCTAGAAATTCATCGATTGCTTTAGAACATGCGTAGCTCCAGCGTCCCTTGTTGGTGGGCCCCAGAACCAGGTCGTCGTCCTCGTGGAAGGGCACGTGTTCGCGCTTGCCGTAGACCTCAGAGGTGGAGGTGATGAGGACACGTTTGCGCTTCTTGGCCGCCAGACTCAGAACGATCTCAGTACCGCGAATGTTGGTTTCGATAGTGCGCACCGGGCTCTCGACCACCAGGCGAACCCCGACGGCAGCAGCAAGGTGGTAGATGAGATCGCAGAGGTCAATCACTTCCGCCATGAGGCCGGTGTTGGTGACGCTGTCGATGTGGTAGTGAAAGCCGGGGGCATCCTTCAGGTGCTGAATGTTGGTAATCGAACCGGTGGACAGGTCATCCACAATGTGGACCTCATCACCGCAGCCAAGATGCCGCTCCGCCAAGTGCGAACCGATGAATCCTGCACCACCAGTGATGAGGACCTTCATTTTGCCTCCGAGATGGGAATTCTGAAGTATACCGGGGGTAGGTTCAAATAGACATGCATGCCACCCAGTTCCCGGTCATTCTGACGTATCACTCGATCTCGGAGGGACGCTCTCCCCTACAGATCTCCCCGGGTCTGTTTGCCGAGCAGATGCAATGGCTGCATGACAACGTGCAAGTGGCGCCTTTGGCCGAGGTAGTGCGCGGGTTGACCGGTGACGGGTCGCTGCCCGAGCGCACGGTAGCGCTTACCTTCGATGACGGCTTTTCCGACTTCCATACCGCCGCCGTGCCTGTGTTGCGGCGGCTCAAACTGCCGGCCACGATCTTCGTGCTGACCGAGTTCTGCGGCAAGACGAACTCCTGGCCTGGCCAGGATGCCTGGATCGGCACGCGCCCTCTGCTCACGTGGCAGCAAATATCGGAACTGGCGCAAGACGGTTTTCAAATCGGGGCCCACAGCATCAACCACGCTGTGCTTACGGCGCTGCCACGCGAGGACGCCGAACGCCAGGTTGCGGGCAGCAAGGCTGAGCTCGAACAAAGGACCGGGCGGCAGGTAGAATTCTTCGCTTACCCGTACGGCCGTTGGAATCCGGCGGTGCGCAACATGGTGCGAGAGCACTATCAGGGTGCATGTTCAACTGGAGCCGGCGCCGTTCGACCCCATGCCGATCCGCTGGCGCTGCCGCGCGTTGACGTCCATTACCTGCGGCGGCCCGCCTGGTTCCGGGCGCTTTTTACGCCGTCCTTCCTGACCTATGTCGCAACCCGCCGTCTGATCCGCCGGATGCGGAGACAGCCCGAAGGACATTACGCCAGAGTTTAAGACTCCGCCATGCCACTCGTCGTCCCTGAGCAACGTAAGGTTGTGATCATCGGCGCCGGCCCGGCCGGACTGACGGCAGCCTATGAGCTGTCGAAGCACGGCGCTCCGGCTGTCGTTTTGGAAGCCGATAACACGGTAGGGGGCATCTCCCGCACCGTGAACTACAAGGGGTATCTGTTCGACATCGGGGGCCATCGCTTCTTCACCAAGTGGGACGAGGTGAATCAGGTATGGAACGAGATTCTGGCTGATAAGTTTCTGGCTCGGCCGCGCCTCTCCCGGATTTTCTATCGCAAGAAATTCTTCTACTACCCGCTACGTGCCCGGAATGCTCTCTTTGGCCTTGGCCCGATGGAAACGGTCCGCATCGTATTCAGCTATCTCCAGTCACGGCTGGTCTATTACCACAACGAGCAGAACCTGGAGCAGTGGGTGAGCAATCGGTTCGGCAAACGCCTGTACGAAATCTTCTTCAAGACCTACACGGAAAAAGTCTGGGGTGTTCCCTGCACCGAGATTCGCGCGGAATGGGCGGCGCAACGCATCCAGGGTCTCTCGCTGACCACAGCCATCCGCAATGCGCTGTTCAAACAGCAGAAGCCGTCGGTCAAGACGCTCATCAACAGCTTTCATTATCCGGAGCGCGGACCCGGGCAAATGTGGGAGACACTGGCCGCTCATCTTCAGCAAAAGGGCTACCCGGTCCTGATGCAGAGGCAGGTTGCCCGAATCGTACACAGTGGAAACCGGGTCACCTGCTTGGAGACGCATGGCCCGAACGGCACGGAACGATTCGAAGGTACCGACTTCATCAGCTCAATGCCGATCCGCGAACTGGTCAAAGCCATTGATCCGCCGCCTCCAGCAGAGGTGCTGAGGGCGGCCAATGGGCTGCGCTATCGCGACTTCCTCATTATCAGCCTGATCA
>Ga0335082_10000889_pt1 | contig 31443 bp, 25 predicted proteins | sample Lox_Sample_41_FD_206718 | JGI IMG/M metagenome (GOLD analysis project Ga0335082, IMG submission 206718) | Soil microbial communities from Loxahatchee National Wildlife Refuge, Florida, United States - Lox_Sample_4.1 | ecosystem: Environmental > Terrestrial > Soil > Wetlands | place: USA... | reverse complement strand
TTCCATCTGGAGAAATGCGCCGTGGCCGCCTTTGCGCTCCCACCACTCCAACTTAATGGCGCGAATATCCTCCACGAAAAAGGTCTTGATGACGGGAATGCCCTCGCCTTCCACCCATTTGTCGTAGCTGGTTTTGCTTCCGTCGGAGGGAGTTCGCGGTTTTTGCTGTGCTGATCTAGCCATGCTTTGTCAGGAGGTTATTTCTACCACATGCTCTAGGGAGATTTAAAGCGAACCTTAGTGCTGGTAGAAAGCTCGGATTTTTTCAACGACGGTTTCCTGTTGCTTCGTCGTCAACTCCGGATACATCGGCAGCGCCAGCACCTGCGTCGCGGCAAGTTCCGCTTGGGGAAAATCACCCTTTCTGTACCCAAGTCCCGCGAAGCAAGCCTGCAAATGGAGCGGTAATGGATAGTAGATTTCGCTTTGAATGCCCTGTGTGGCGAGGAACTGTTTAAGGGCATCTCGTTTTTGCACCGCGACAACATAGTTATTGAAAACGTGAGTTCCGTTTTCGGGCACGGTTGGAATACAGATGACTTGCTTTCCCACTAGACTTGTATTCCTGAATAACTGATCGTATGTTTTTGCCCGCTGAATTCTTTCTGCGCACCATTTTTTTAGATGACGCTGCTTGACGGAAAGCACCGCTGCCTGGATCGAGTCCAGGCGCGAATTGATGCCGGTGACTTCGTGATGATATTTGCTGCTCTCGCCGTGCATACGGAGCATTTGGAGTTTTTCCGCCAGCGTATCCCGGTTCGTTGCAATAAGTCCCCCGTCGCCGTAGCCGCCAAGGGTTTTGCTAGGGAAAAAAGAGAAACAGCCTAGGTTGCCGATTGTGCCGGCAAATTGCGCCGGCCCATCCATCAGGGTTCGCGCGCCGCAGGCTTGCGCGACGTCTTCCATGATTAGCAGCGAATACTTTTTTGCCAGCTCTGTGAATCCCGCCATGTCACAGCACTGGCCGAAGAGGTGGACCGGCAGCAGCGCTTTGAGGTGCACGCCAGTCTTTGAGTCCATCGTCTGACCGCCCTGAATGCGGCCACGCTCGCTGAGGAAGCTCGCGACTGCATCTAAGGAAAGAAGGTAACTTGCGGCCTCGATGTCAACGAACAGCGGCGTAGCGCCCAGCCGCGTAATGGATGAAACTGTGGAAAAAAAGGTAAACGGCGGCACAATCACGCCATCGCCGGGTCCGATGTCCAGAGCCATCAACGCTAGCAGCAAAGCGTCACTGCCGGACGCTACGCCGATAGCGAAGCCGCAGCGGAGAAACGCTGCCATCTGCTCTTCGAAGCGTTTGACTGCCGGGCCCAGGATAAACTGCTGCGTCTCAAGTACATCCTCGATGGCGTGGCGAATCTCAGAACGAATCTTTCTGTGCTGAGCCTGAAGATCGACGATGGGAATGTTATAGAGACTGGAACTAGACACTGGTTTTGACGGCGGGAGACTGTCCCTTCAATGTGCTTTCCGCGACTTCAGCGAGGAGCTGATCTTGTTCGTGGTCCAACGCAAAGACGCGGAACTGCACGACTTTGGATGGGATGAATTCAAAAAGCTCGGCAAGGGATTCGTTGGTGATTTCGCCAGTGGAAGGATCGAAGATATAGATTTGTTTTTTCCCCATGGCAAAGGGATTCTCCGGCCGGGGGTCTTGAGTGGCCATATCGACGCGGAACACCAGCTCCCGGGCTGAGGCCGGCAGCGCTAAGCGAATTCTCTTCTCCCAATCTGTATCCTGAATCAGCGCGACTCCGTAGCGCAGTTCGTTAAGCGAGAGGGTTCGGTCATAGGCCATTTTCCATTTCACTTCACGGTGCAGAACGGTTTCCCATTCTTTTGCCAACGCTTCCAGCTCGCCCTTTTTGCGCCGCCAACCCGACACCCCCTCGAGTAGAGACCAATCCGTCAAGTAGAGGTACTCGTCCATATGCTCCAGCGGATTGCCGGGGAATAAAACCTTCATGGTCTCGGGGAAGATTTCCCGCAAGTGCAGGTCGATGGCGCGCGTGGTGCGGTGGTAATAGACATTGGTGTAGAGATAGAGCCGCGCGTTGAGGAACATCGTCAGCGCGCCGTTGCCGGCTTTGTGGAGCGTGAGCCCCTTGGGTGAGAAAAAGGTGTAGTGTATCAGGCGCTCGCGGTCGACGGGGCCGACGGCCACCCCGCACATGTAGGAATCCCGTGACACGTAGTCAAGGTTATCAAAGGTGAAAATGCCGCCGGTGAGCGGTTGGAGGAACCGAACCCATTTTGGCTTGTGATGATCTTCCTTACCGTTTTTTTTGATCGGAAAAGCGACCTCTTCCGGTCGCAGCTCCTCGCCCTCGGCAAAGGGGCCGCTGGGACTACGCCGCAGCTGTCGTATGATATCGCCGAGATGCTTCTGAATAATCGTTTGTCCGAGGTCTTCATGGGTGAGATCGTAATCGTGTAGAAAGTTATCATCGAAAAAGTGGCCGAATGGTCCGTGACCAACGTCGTGGAGCAATCCGGTGACACGCATGTATTCCTCGATGAACGGCGCCGACGGGCACTCATCGCCAAGGACTTTCCTGAGCGACGGATAAAGATGCTTGGCGAACTCTCCAGCCAGGTGCATGGCACCGAGGGAGTGCTGAAACCGGCTGTGTTCGGCGGACGGATAAACCCAGCGCGCGCTTTGAAGTTGGTAAATGTAGCGCAGCCGTTGCACCCAGGGCGAATCGATCAACGCCTTCTCCGTGACCTCGCCTTTTTTCTGCGGGACGGTAAACTGGATGTAACGGTGTATGGGATCGGCGATCAGCGCCGTGCCCTCGTATTCGCTATCACTTAGCGGTACGCTCATGACTAGATCTCAAAAATCAACTGCGCGGTCCATTGGTTGCCGGTTTTTTGCATGCGGCTTTGGTGATAAGCGACCGCGTTGATTTCCTTCCTGATCTCGTGCCGGTCGGGGTCGATCTTTTCACCGCAAACTTCCGCCTTCAGGAGAGTATCTTTGACCTCTCGGATACTAAATTCTTTGAGCATATACCCGCTACCCTGGTAGAGATAGAGAAGCTCCCGCACCCAGTTCACCAGAAGATCGTCTCGATCCGCTCCCTCCACTTCAAGCGGCAGCCGTTCTTTAATCTCGATTTTTTCCACGTCTGTCATCACGTCAAAGAGCGCAAACGCCGAGTTAGCAAATAAATCGGCTTGCGAGTTACCCACGACCCTCACGGCCAGTTCTGATTGGCGGGTTGTTAAGCGATAGTTCTTTGGATTCTCCATGATCGATCAGCCCTTGGAATTGAAGTAGATTATTGGATCGCTTTCAGCTCCCTCGCTGCTGAACGAACGACGGCCGCTGAAGTCGTCATCCAGTCGCTGCCGGATCTCGGGGTAGGCATAACATTGAACGCATGTGATGATGTCGATGGGCTGGGTCAACTTGAGATATCGGATGGGCAGCGCATCCTCTTTCAAGTTGGTAAAAATCGCCCATTCTGTCTTGCCTGTATGAAGCAAATAGTAGTCTACCGTATAGCCTTTTTGCCAATGGATGGTTTCTCGGACTTCTCTACCGCAGTGAGCGCACTGCATCCGTGACTCATTTATACCCGGTTTATGAGGCTCGCCGCAAATCCCGCTCCAAAACCGTTATCGATATTGACCACCGTCACGCCTGCGGCGCAGGAATTGAGCATTCCCAAGAGAGCAGCGAGACCGTGGAAGCTCGCCCCATACCCAACGCTCGTGGGAACGGCGATCACCGGCTTGGCGATGAGTCCGGCGACAACGCTGGGTAACGCGCCTTCCATGCCGGCGACGACGATCAAGACCGACGCAGCGTCAAGCCGGGAGCGATTTTCCAACAGTCGATGAATCCCAGCCACGCCCACATCAAAGAGTTTTTCCGCCCGATTGCCCATCATGGTGGCGGTCAATAGCGCTTCTTCGGCGATGGGAATGTCGGAAGTGCCGGCGCAGACCACAAGCACGGTACCTTTTCCAGTGATTTTGATGGGCTGTCCCACCCACGTCACCGCCCGCGCCGCAGAATGGTACCTGAGGCCGTTAGTTAAGCGTTTTAGCCGCGCCATCTTGTCGGCTGAAACCCGGGTCACCAAAACGTTCATTCTCTGCCGTCTCATGGCCCTAACGATGGCGGCGATCTCTTTAGGCTGCTTCCCCTCTCCCAAAATGACCTCGGGAAACCCCTGTCGCAGCGCTCTGTGATGGTCGACTTTGGCAAAGCCGAGATCTTCGAAAGGAAGATGCCGCAGGCGCCCGACGGTGTAAGGAACGCTAACCTTTCGCTGGCGGACCTGCTGCAAGAGTTTTACAAGCCTATCCGAGTCCATCTACATTGCTTTCCGGTTATTGCGAGCGACGGCAAACTGGTTTTTCATTATTGCCCCTTCAAGATCGGGGTACTGCTTTTGAAATGGTCGTGGCCTTGCGCGCGAATAGAGAGGCGCTTGCCTGAGCTAGCCAAGACTACAATTCCTTGAGATCGAGTAACGCAAGTGCCGATCCGGGTTATCGCCACGCCCGCCCGCTGCGGCGATTTCTCGATGCGCGAACGGTCACGCGGGCGCGCACAAAATAGCAACTCATAGTCCTCGCCACCGGAAAAAGCATGGCGTGTGCCATCCCTCCCTGCCAGCATGCGATAGGCGCGGGAAAGCGGCAGCTTGTCTTCCCAAACCACTGCGCCAACGCCGCTCGCTTTACAGATGTGACCTAGATCCTGCAACAGGCCATCGCTGACGTCAATCATGGCTGTTGCCAATCTTTCACGGGCCAGGAGCGCACCGGCGCTCAGCCTCGGTGTGGGTTGATGATGGCGCTTGAGCAGATATGCAAGAGGCTCTTTTTTAGCTTGGCGGGATTTATCTTGTAGCAGGCTTAGCGCTAGACCGGAGTCCCCCAGGCTCCCGGTGACGTAAATGTCGTCCCCGGGTTTCGCCCCACCCCGGGTGACCGGCCGAAAGGGCGCATATCCTACCACGCAAGCGGAAATAAATAGTAACTCTGCGACGCTCGTATCGCCGCCTACCAACGCGACGCCGCTTTTCACGGCGAGCGATCTGATCCCGCGATAGAACTCATCAATATCTGCGCTGTCAAAATTGGCAGGTATGCCAAGAGATAGAATCAGGTAGGCTGGGACACCGCCCATGGCCGCGATGTCGCTTAAGTTGACCGCGAGCGTCTTATAGCCGAGGTCGAACAAGGTAGTCCATTGTAGATCGAAGTGTACGCCTTCTATGAGAATATCCGACGTAATTAAACAGGACCGGGCTTTGCTGGTGATCCATGCGGCATCGTCGCCGATACCGAGTAACACGTCGCGACTTTTCGGCGTGGCGCGGCGCACCCGTTCGATGAGGCCGAATTCTCCTAGCCGGCTTAATTTCATCGAACACTGGTTGCTAGTCTTGGCCGGTTGAACGATGAAACCTCATGGCGCTCCAGTGTGGTTGTAACGGATCTTGCTAGGGTCGTAGGGGAAAGGATCGGTCGCGATGACTCTTGCGCAGAGCTCTCTCGCCACGCTTCAATTGCGTTCCTGGGCGGTTCCTAAGGTTTTTCTTTGGCGCCGAGATGTGTTTAGCGATGCGCGCGCCATTTTGCCCGTCCAGCAAAGCGGTTTTCAACACGTCTGACATGTTTTTCGCGACGATCCAATGGAGCTTGCGACGCAGCGGTTTGGGGATTTCATCCAAATCTTTCTGGTTTCGCTCAGGAATGACAATTGTCTTGATGCCTGCGCGGAAAGCGGCCAAGGATTTTTCTTTTAGTCCCCCTATGGGTAGCACCCTTCCCCGCAATGTAATCTCACCTGTCATAGCTACATCGCGACTCACCGGTCGCTTGGTGAGCGCCGAGATAAGAGCCGTAGCCATCGTGATACCCGCCGATGGGCCGTCTTTAGGAATCGCGCCTGAGGGAACGTGGATGTGAATGTCGAGTTTCTGATAGAAGTCTTCGTCGATGCCCAGCTCCTTCGCATGCGCGCGCGCATAACTGACGGCAGCCTGGGCCGATTCTTTCATGACCTCACCCAGTTGACCTGTGAGCGTTGGGTTTCCTCCTGCGCGCCCCTTGGAAAGCGACGCTTCAACATAAAGCACCTCACCGCCGGTGCTGGTCCAAGCTAAACCGGTGGCAACGCCGACTTCGTGCTGTTCCTGCTCGGCTTCCGGAAGGAATTTCGCAGCTCCCAAAAACGAATGGACATTCGCGCGCGTAATTCGGGTCAGTTCGCTTTTACGCTCGGCAATCTTTCGTGCCACTTTGCGGCAGATGGAAGCGATCTCGCGCTCCAGGTTCCGTAACCCGGCTTCTTTGGTGTACTCGGCGATGATCCGAAGCACGGCGTCATCGGATAGCTCCAGATATTTCGTCGAAATTCCATTGTCTTCACGCTGGCGCGGAATGAGGAATTTGCGAGCGATCGCCAATTTCTCTTCATTCGTGTAACCCGAAAGTTGAATGACCTCCATACGATCCGCCAGAGCTGGAGGGATCGGATCCAGTAAATTCGCCGTGCAGATGAACAGAACATTGGATAGATCGAAAGGAAGATTCAGATAGTGGTCGCTGAAAGCGTGGTTTTGCTCCGGGTCCAAGACTTCCAGTAGCGCCGCTGACGGATCGCCCCGGAAATCCGCGCCGACTTTATCGATTTCGTCGAGCATGAAGACCGGATTGTTCGACGCGGCTTGCTTGATGCCTTGGATGATGCGGCCGGGCAGCGCCCCGACGTAGGTGCGCCGATGGCCACGAATTTCCGCCTCGTCGCGAACCCCGCCAAGCGAAATGCGGACGAAATTTCGCCCTAGCGATCGGGCGATGGATCGTCCCAAAGAAGTCTTGCCCACTCCGGGTGGTCCAACGAAACAGAGAATAGGCCCTTTGATTTTCTTCCGAAGCTTGTTGACAGCGAGATATTCCAAGATTCGCTCTTTGACTTTCTCCAGATTGTAATGATCTTCGTCCAAGACCTGCTTGGCTTTTTTGATGTTGAGATTATCTTTGGTCTTCTTGCTCCAGGGCAGATCCACCAGCCAGTCCAAGTAGGTGCGAACCAAAGACGCTTCAGACGACTCTGGATGCATCTGCTCAAGACGGTGTAGCTGCTTGTCCGCTTCTTTCTTAACCTCCTCGGGCATTTTCGCTTTGTCGATCTGTTTCCGAAGCTCGCTCATCTCTTCCGCGCGTTCGTCGCCCTCGCCTAGCTCCTGTTGGATTTGTTTGAGTTGCTCGCGCAGGAAATAGTCCCGCTGTGTCTTGCTCATCTCTTCCTTGGCCTGGTTTTGAATACGAGCCTGCATGGTTGACAGCTCGAGTTCACGGCTCAGGAGCTCGTTGACTTTCTTCAAACGCTCGATGGGATCGAAAATCTCAAGGATCGCCTGGCTTTCCTCTATTTTCAGCCGCAAGTTCGAGGCCACAAGGTCAGCCAGGACACCTGGATCGCTGATATTGTCCGTGACCATGACGATTTCCGGCGGCAGGTTCTTGAGATTCAAGATCTGTTCGATTTTTTCTTTTGCCGTGCGCATCAGGGCTTCGACCTCGATCGGGACTTCCGACAGCGTGGGCTCGATAACCTTGCGAATCTTGACTTCGAAGAAGGGGCGCTCTCGGAGGTAAGTGTCAACTTCCCCCTTGGATAGCCCCTGGACGAGAATTTTTACTCGCCCGTCTGCAAGCTTCAGCATGCGCATGATCGACGCGATGGTCCCGACTCGATGGATGTCAACGGAATTTGGATTCTCTTCGCCAGAGTTTTTTTGCGAGACTAGAAAGATCAATCGATCTCGAGAGAGAGATTCCTCGACCGCGCGGATCGATACGTCGCGACCGACAAAGAGCGGCAGCATCATATAAGGGTAAATAACGATGTCACGAATCGGCAAGAGCGGGAGAACGTCCGGAATCTCCGCCGGGGAGGCTTTGCTCTCTTGCCCTTCAGTTTTCCATTCACCATCACTCATAAGTTCTACAGTCCTTTATTCAGCTTAATCACACTAGCCCCTTAGGTCAACAAAAATAACTGCCAATACAATGTTTTCAGCGCAACTTGAGAATAAGGCAAAGTTGGAAGGCTAGATGATCGATAGCGCCAGAGGTGAAGTGTTCTAACCAAACAGTTCTTTCATCTTGTCGAAAAAGCCCTTCGCGAGGGGATTAACTTCCTGCCCGCCCAAGGCCGCGAACTCTTTCAAAAGTTCCTTCTGCCGTGCCGTCAGATGGGTAGGTGTTTCCACGGTCACGCGCACATGTTGGTCGCCCTGACGGTATCCCTGAACGTCCTTAACACCTTTACCGTTCATGCGAAAGATCTTGCCTGATTGAGTACCGGCAGGAATTTTCATTTTGACCTTGCCGTCCAAGGTGGGCACATCAATTTCGGCTCCTAGCGCGGCTTGTGCGAAGCTCACAGGAACATCACAAATGATATCAAGGTTGTCGCGAACGAATATGGGATGAGGCTCTACCTGGATCACGACGTAAAGATCACCTGGTGATCCACCGGACGGCCCGCTTTCGCCCTCGCCTCTGAGCTTGAGCCGTGAACCGTTGTCAACGCCAGCCGGGATTTTGACGCTTAGAGTATGCAACTTACGCACCTGGCCAGCGCCCCCACATGTTGCGCAGGGATCTTTGATGATGGTTCCCTGGCCGTGGCAGTGATTGCACGCCCGGGAAACGCTGAAGAATCCTTGCTGAAAACTTACTTGGCCTCTGCCTCGGCACGTGGGGCAGGTCTGCGGCGTGGTGCCGGGCTTCGCGCCGTTTCCCCGGCATGTTTCACAGGCGCCGTGCCGGGGAATCTTGATTTTCTTTTCCGTGCCGAAAGCGGCTTCTTCGAAGGAGAGGGTCAGATTGTACCGGAGATCTTCTCCCCGGCCTCGACTCCGTCGGCGGCCGCTTCCAGAACCAAAAAACTCGCCGAAAATATCTCCGAAGATGTCCTCAAAACCCGCTGTGAAGTCAAAGCCGCCGGAGAAAGGCCCTCCGTTACCAAAGGCGGCATGACCGAATTGATTGTACTGGTCTCTCTTTTGTGGATCCGAGAGCACCTGATAGGCCTCAGAGACGTCCTTGAACTTTTCTTCCGCTTGCTTATTTCCGGGATTGCGATCGGGGTGATATTGGAGAGCAAGCTTCCGGTAAGCTTTCTTGATCTCTTCTTCGCTCGCGGTGCGACCAACGCCCAGCAACTCGTAGTAGTCTGTCTTGCCGCTCAACTGTGACCTCTAGGCTTTCTTTATAAAGAAGAAAGCCCCTCTCCTCAATGGTTATAGGAGTAGGGGCATTTTGTTGAGGATGGTTTTATGGTGTCGCCCTGAGGCTAATCCTTAACTTCTTCGAAGTCAGCATCAACCACATCGTCCTTTTTCTTCTTACCATCGCTTGCGCCCTGATTCTCCTGCCCCGCCGAAGCCTGTTGCTCGGCCGCCTGTTGCTGCGCGGCTTTCGAATACATGGCTTCTGCCAGCTTATGTGAAGATTGGCTCAATTGTTCGGCAGCACTCCGCATCGCCTCAGCGTCCTGTCCTTCTAGGGCTTCTTTGGCTTTCTTTAGCGCAGCCTCAATATTGTCTTTGACTCCGGCATCAAGGTCGGTGCCGTACTCCTTGAGCGACTTCTCGGTTGAGTAAACAAGCGAGTCCAACTGGTTGCGGGCCTCGACAGTTTCCTTGCGCTTCTTATCGTCCGCCGCGTGGGCTTCCGCATCCTTCACCATTTGCTTGATTTCGCTTTCGCTCAGGCCGCTGGATGCGGTGATCTTGATGGATTGCTCTTTGCCGGTACCCAGATCTTTTGCTGCAACGTGGACGATACCATTGGCGTCGATGTCGAAAGTCACCTCGACCTGCGGCATGCCGCGTGGCGCCATAGGGATGCCAACGAGATCGAACTGGCCGAGAAGTTTGTTATCCGCGGCCATTTCTCTTTCGCCTTGGAAGACTCGAATCGAGACGGCCGTTTGGTTATCTTGGGCCGTGGAAAACACCTGGCTTTTCTTGGTCGGAATCGTCGTGTTGCGTTCAATGAGCTTTGTAAAGACGCCACCAAGGGTCTCAATACCGAGAGAGAGCGGCGTTACATCGAGAAGTAAAACGTCCTTAACCTCGCCCTTAAGAACCGCAGCTTGGATAGCGGCACCGACGGCGACGACTTCGTCCGGATTGACTCCTTTGTGAGGGTCTTTGCCGAATATCTTTTTAACCCGTTCCTGCACGGCTGGCATGCGAGTCATGCCGCCAACCAAAATTACTTCATGGATGTCACTAGGGCTAAGGCCAGCGTCTTTGAGCGCTTGGCGGCAGGGCGCCTCCGTCCGATCGACTAAGTCAGCCGTGAGGGCTTCGAGCTTAGAACGAGTCAGCTTGATATTAAGATGTTTTGGTCCCTGCTGATCCGCGGTGATGAACGGCAGGTTGATGTCCGTCTCCATAGAGGACGAAAGCTCACATTTGGCTTTCTCGCCGGCCTCTTTGAGTCGCTGGAGCGCCATGCGGTCCCTGCGTAAATCAATCCCTTGATCTTTTTTGAATTCGTCGGCCAGATAATCGATGATTCTTTGATCGAAGTCTTCGCCCCCCAAAAACGTATCTCCGTTAGTAGCTTTGACCTCGAAAACACCGTCACCCAATTCTAGGATTGATACATCGAACGTTCCGCCACCCAGATCAAAAACCGCGATCTTTTCATCTTTCTTCTTGTCCAAACCATAGGCAAGGGATGCAGCCGTAGGTTCGTTAATAATGCGCAGGACATTTAACCCGGCGATGCGGCCGGCGTCTTTAGTCGCTTGTCTTTGACTATCATTGAAATAAGCTGGTACGGTAATGACTGCCTCGGTAACTTTCTCGCCGAGGTAATCCTCTGCGGTTTGCTTCATTTTTTGGAGAATGAAAGCGGAGATCTCCGCTGGGCTATACTGCTTTCCCCGTATCTCTACGCAGGCATCACCGTTCTCGCTGCGTGAAACCTTGTAGGGCAACACCTTGACCGACTTTTGGACCATCGCGTCGTCATAACGTCTGCCGATGAGTCGCTTAACTGCAAAAATAGTATTCTCCGGGTTTGTTATAGCTTGCCGTCTGGCAATCTGCCCAACCAGCCTCTCGCCATTATCGGTGAATGCGACCACGGAAGGCGTCGTGCGACTGCCTTCGGCATTGGCAAGGACATTCGGATCCCCAGTCTCCATGATCGCCACACAGGAGTTGGTTGTCCCCAGATCAATCCCAATAACTTTTGCCATCTTATAAACTCCTTGATTTTCTGTCAGGTTGTGAACGAACGAACAGTAGTTATTTAATCATCGGTAGGGCCGTTTTCAACCTTAGTGGTGCCGTTTTTTTTCCCCCGTGTTTTTAACGACATAGCTACGCTCACGAGGGCCGGCCGAAGGAGCCGGTCTTTGAATAGATACCCCTTATGATGTTCCGCCATCACCGTATTGGGCTCGTGAGTTTCACTCTCAATCTGATTCATGGCTTCATGCTTTTGCGGATCGAAGGGCTTTCCTAAGGCCGATATCTGTTCAACGCCGTGTTTGCTTAGGACATCCAATAGTCCCCTGAGAACCATTTCGACTCCCTCTACTAGGGGCTTGCCGTTGCCTCCGCCCTGGGCATGTGTGATAGCTCGTTCCAGATTATCCACGACTGGAAGAAGATCTTTGACTAGCGCCTCGTTGGCGAAGCGGATCGCTTCATCCTTTTCGCGTGCGGATCTTTTTTTAAAGTTTTCCAATTCCGCGGTCTGACGAACAAAGCGATCATAGTTGTTTTTTGCCTCTTGATCTTTGGTATATAGCTGCTGGCGAAGCTTCCCTAGCTCAGACTCTTGGTCGGAGAGCGCTGAATCGCCAGAGGTTTTGGTTTCTTGCTCGTTAATCATATTCGCGACTTCGTCGGTTTTTTTAATTTCGTCGCTCATGCCCAACTTTCTCCAAAACGATCATTGGCAAAAAACGTAATCACGGCACTCTCGATTGTCAAGTTTCTTTGCCGCGAAACCTCTGTTATTTTAATTACTTGCCTGCGCTGGAGAAAAATGGTAAGTGTTTGCGCCAGCCGTTAGCATAATGATCTATGCGTCTGACCCATGCCACTACGGCGATTGTGTTGCGTACCCGACCTTACGGGGAGTCCGACAAGATTGTTTCTTGTTTGACCGAGAATCACGGGAAAATTACTGGTATTGCAAAGGGGGCCAAGCGTTCGCGCAAGCGGTTCGTGAACTCGTTAGAGCTTTTCTCATTGGTTAACCTGCGTTTCCAAGACCGCCCGCATAGCAATTTAGTTTTCATTTTGGGTGCCGATCTGTTAGTTGGGTTCAAGACTTTGGTTTCCGGCCTTGACAAGATCGCATTTGCTTCCTATCTCGTCGAAATCACCGAGGGGCTCATCGGTGAACGGGAGGAAAACCCTCTGGTTTTTCGTCATCTAAAAAAGGGTCTCGATTTTTTGGAAAATAGTGGCACGTCGCTAGCGTTCCTGGCCTCGTTTGAATTAAAGCTTCTCCGCTTAGCGGGATACCAACCAGCTCTGGAAAGCTGCAAACGCTGCCGCAAACAGCGTGACGACGGTTTGCCGGTCCGCTGGCATTTTAGTCCACCGGATGGTGGGATTCTTTGTGAGCGGTGCGCTGGATTAAACGGAGCAAACCAACCGATTGGCGCGCCAGCACTTGCAGCTTTAGCGCATCTTCAGCAGGAAATTGGCGAGCCGTCATCTAGCGTTTCGCCTCCCTCTTCAGTGCTAAAAGAAATTCGTTTAATTATGCTGCCGTTTATTCAATTTCACATGGATCGAGAGATCCGGTCGGCTCCCTTTCTGCATCAATTTTGTGCGCTTTAAGACGGGGAGTGCGTGGCAACCCGGGTTAGAAAGTACAGAATACATCCGGAAGGACGAGGATTATCAATAATGCCGGTGAAGGGAAAATATATTTATTTCTTTGGTAATGGGAAAGCGGAAGGCTCGGCCGCGATGCGCGAATTGCTCGGGGGCAAAGGAGCTGGCTTGCATGAAATGACGCGGATTGGAGTACCGGTTCCGCCGGGCTTTACAATTACCACTGCCGTTTGCACCCACTATTACGCGCACGGGCGCCGGTATCCCAAAGGGCTGGAGTCCAATGTGATGGCCGCCCTCGCCAGAGTCGAAAAATTACTCGGGCGGCGCTTCGGCGATCCAGAGAATCCCCTTTTGCTTTCTGTTCGATCGGGCGCCAAAGAATCGATGCCGGGAATGATGGACACGGTTTTGAACCTTGGTCTTAATGATCAAACCGTTCAGGGGCTGATCCGCCGAACGCAGGATCCTAGATTTGCTTATGACTCCTACCGACGTTTCGTCCAGATGTATGCCGACGTCGTTTTGGGACTCAAGCCTAAAAATAAGACCGAACACGATCCCTTTGAAGCTATCGTGGAACGGAAAAAAAATAATCGCAGCGTTCGTTTCGATACGGAACTTAGTGCCGATGATTTAAAAGAGATCGTCGCGCACTTCAAGGCTGAAATTAAGAACCGCTCAGGAAAAGACTTCCCGGCGGATGTTTACGAGCAGTTCTGGGGTGCCATCGGTGCAGTTTTTGGGTCGTGGAACAACGACCGCGCCATCGCCTACCGAGAACTTTATCACATCTCGCACCAGTGGGGGACGGCAGTAAATATTCAGGCAATGGTCTTTGGCAATCTGGGAGACAATTGCGCGACCGGAGTGGCGTTCACGCGCAATCCTTCCACTGGTGAAAGAAATTTCTACGGTGAGTTTCTTGTCAACGCTCAAGGGGAAGACGTGGTGGCGGGCATTCGCACGCCCACATCTATCGGCGAGCTAAAAACGATTATGCCTAAAGCTTATAGCTCGCTTCACAAAGTCGCCAATCTGCTGGAGAAACACTACCAGGAAATGCAAGACATCGAGTTCACCATCGAGAACGACAAATTGTGGATGCTTCAAACGCGTGCAGGGAAGCGGACTGGCTTTGCCGCGGTGAGAATCGCAGTCGATATGGTTGAGGAGCGGATCATCACCAAGAAAGACGCGCTACTCAGGATTGAAGCGGATCACCTTAACCAGCTTTTGCGGCCCATTTTTGACAGCAAAGATAAGGATCAAGCTGCTAGAGAAGGACGAATTATCGCAAAAGGACTCCCCGCTGGGCCCGGGGCGGCTACAGGACGGATTGTTTTTCACGCTGAGGATGCCGTGGAGTGGAAAAAGAGCGGCGAACGAGTGGTGCTCTGCCGGACTGAGACGAGCCCTGATGATATCCGCGGAATGGAAGCAGCGCAGGGAATTCTCACGGCAAGAGGCGGTATGACCTCCCACGCGGCGTTGGTCGCCCGCCAAATGGGCAAAGTGTGTGTGGCCGGGTGCGAGGCTCTAAACATCGATTACGCTGCACGGATGATGCGCGTCGGTGAGACGACGTTGAAAGAAGGCGATTGGATCTCCGTAGACGGCAGTACGGGAGAAGTCATCCAAGGCGAGGTTCGCACTCTGCCTTCGGAAGTTTTGCAGGTTCTGTTGGGCGGAACTTTAGAAGCCCACAAATCCTTGATCTACCAGCACTATGCCAAGCTGATGAAGTGGGCCGATGAGGCGCGCAAACTCGGTGTGCGAACCAATACCGACCAGCCGGATCAAGCGCGTGTAGCCAAAGCCTTTGGTGCGGAGGGCATTGGACTTTGCCGCACTGAACACATGTTTTTTCAAGCGGACCGAATTCAAGCCGTGCGGGAGATGATTTTGGCGGATGACGAAACAGGACGTCGGCGCGCTCTCGCCAAATTGCTTCCCATGCAGCGACAAGATTTCAAAGGAATTCTAGCAATCATGGGCGGTCTGCCCGTGACGATTCGCACTTTGGATCCCCCACTGCACGAATTCCTTCCCACTCGCGAAGAGGAGATCGCAGAACTAGCTCAGGTGATGGGTGTACCCGTTCAAACGCTGCGAGATAAGGTAAAGGTTTTGCAGGAGTTTAACCCTATGTTGGGGCATCGTGGTTGCCGCTTAGGAATTTCTTATCCAGAGATTACCGAGATGCAGGCGCGCGCCATCTTTGAAGCGGCGTGCGACTTACGCAAGGAGGGGAAGCATCCCTTCCCCGAAGTGATGATTCCATTGGTCGGGTCCCGCCAGGAATTTGCGGTGCAGCGTGACATTGTTGAAGACGTCGCAAAAAAAACTATGGAGGCCTGGGGAGTGAAAGTCCGCTATCTGATCGGAACGATGATCGAGCTGCCGCGCGCGTGTCTTGTGGCCGATGAGATCGCGCAAGAGGCGGAGTTTTTTTCCTTTGGTACTAATGATCTGACGCAGACTTGCCTTGGCCTATCGCGCGACGATGCGGGGAAATTTCTGCCCAGCTACGTGCTCTCCGGTCTGTTACCCGAAGATCCTTTTGTTAGCATCGACCGGGATGGGGTCGGAGCGCTCATGCGTATCGCCGTCACCAGAGGCAGGAAAATACGTAAAGATCTTGAGATGGGTATCTGCGGAGAACACGGTGGTGATCCGAAATCGGTGGGTTTTTGCCATGAAATAGGTCTCGATTACGTGAGTTGTTCTCCCTACCGTCTCCCCATCGCCAAATTGGCAGCTGCCCAAGCGGCGCTAGGCAAAAAATTATAGCTTTTCAAATACTTCAGAAAACTCATCTAGTTAAATAAAACCCCATTCTTCTTTGGTCCTCAGTTGACAGATTTGCGATTGTTTAAGATAATTTAGCTTTTCCCGATTGCTAAATTCGCATGGAACAGCGCATCGCAGAGCTGTTGGTCCGGGGTGGACTAGTCACTCGGGAGCAATTGGCCCAAGCCCAGGAAAAGGAACGCAACAACGGCTCCAGTGTGACAAAGGAGCTGGTTCGGCTTGGTTTCACCACTGAGGATAACCTTACACAGTTTCTCGCCAAGCAATTCGGTATTGACATCGTGGAACTCAATCCTGCGGAAATCGAGGATTCGGTTTTTAGCTCAATCCCACCCCACCTGGTTCAGAAGCATCAAATCATTCCGTTAAAGCTTTTGGGCTCTACGCTCACTGTGGCGATGGCGGATCCGACGGATCTGGTTGCTATCAACGAGGCCAAGTTTATCACTGGCTACGGCGTCAGGATCGTGTTGGCTTCGTCTTCGGCGATCAAGAAAACGTTGGAGCACCGCTTCGGTGGCGTAAGCTATGACGAGGTTCTTAGAAAGTTTGGCGATGGCGACGTGGAGGTCATCCACGACCACGAGGATGTTAATCTCCAGGAGCTGCAGCAAGCCACCATGGAAGCGCCAGTGGTTACGCTGGTCAACGCCATCTTAGCTGACGCCGCAAAACGAAGAGCCAGCGATATTCACATTGAGCCGTACGAAAAAGTGTTCCGGGTTCGCTTTCGCGTAGATGGGGTTCTTCATGAAATCATGAGTCCTCCGCTGCGACTAAAAAACCCTTTGGTGTCGCGCCTCAAAGTTATGGCGGGTCTTGATATTGCTGAGCGGCGGCTTACACAGGATGGCCGGATCAAACTGAAAATGGGGCTGGGGGGAGAGATGGATATCCGCGTATCCGTACTGCCCACGCTCTTTGGCGAAAAAGTGGTCATGCGATTATTGGACAAGTCCAATCTTCAACTGGACATGTCCAAGCTAGGCTTCGACCCTCAAACGCTTAAGGATTTCCAGGAAGCGATCCACAAACCCTACGGGATGATTCTCATCACGGGTCCTACGGGCAGTGGAAAATCAACCACGTTATATTCCGCGCTGTCCGAACTCAATAAACCCGATGTGAATATTTCAACCGCTGAGGATCCGGTCGAGTACAACCTTATGGGAATTAACCAAGTCCAGGTGAGAGAGCAGATCGGATTGAATTTTGCCGCGTGTTTAAGATCGTTCTTGCGTCAAGACCCAGACATCATCATGGTGGGAGAAATTCGCGATCTGGAAACTGCGCAGATCGCAGTCAAGGCAGCGCTGACGGGCCACCTGGTTCTTAGCACCTTGCACACGAACGACGCTCCTTCAACTGTGGATCGATTGATCAATATGGGCGTCGAGACCTTTTTGCTCACTTCCTCCATTAACCTCATTGCCGCCCAGAGATTAGTTCGCCGGATCTGCGAAAACTGCAAAGAGCCTGCAGACGTCAGCTCCGAAGCATTAATCAATTTAGGTGTTGACCCTGCAGAAGTGGGCGGCAGTTTTTCGCCGTTTCATGGGAAAGGGTGTGGGAGCTGCAATGAGACCGGCTATCGGGGCCGATTGGCCATCTATGAAATCATGGTGATGCACGAAGGGCTTAAGGAGCTGGTTTTGAGAGGTGCATCCGCGGTTGAGATGAAGCGAGAGGCGGTAAAATTGGGTATGAGCACGTTGCGGATGAGCGCCTTGCGGAAAGTCCGGGAAGGACTAACGACTATTGAGGAAACCGTCCGTGTAACCGATACAGATAAAGGCTTTGGATCGGTTTTTTCGCTTGGGTTCTAAATGTGGTCAAATGTAGGCGATACAACGCGTGGAAAGAAGCGTTAACAGCGGCTGTCATCCCGCGAGACTACTGCGTGTATAACCATGCCCAGTCAAAGAGGAAGGTAGAAATATGCCGACGTTTCTTTGGGAAGGTAAGACCGCTCAAGGAAAAGTGTTGAAAGGTGAGCTTGAAGCGGCCAATTTGGGAGCAGTTTTTGCCGTTCTTCGAGAGCGGCGCATACGTCCGATCCCAGCGCGCGTTCGTGAGAAAGGAACCGGGCTAGAAAAAGAATTAAAGATTCCCGGCCTCGCTGCGAAAGTAAAACCACGCGACCTTTCGGTTTTTACGCGCCAGTTCGCTGCCATGATCGATGCAGGTTTGCCCATCGTTCAGTGTCTGAATATTCAGGCGGAACAGACAGACAATAAAACACTGCGCAACACGCTGCTGGCGGTCACGAAGGATGTGGAAGGCGGGTCGACACTCGCAGGAGCTCTTAAGAAGCATCCGAAAATCTTTGACGAGCTCTATGTTAACATGGTTGAGGCCGGCGAGATGGGTGGCGTACTAAACACGATCTTGAATCGCGTTGCTCTGTTTATCGAAAAGGCGAGCAAGCTCAAGAAAAAGGTCAAGGGCGCGATGATCTATCCCACTTCGATCGTCAGCGTAGCTGTCATCGTTGTTGCTATCTTGCTCATCTATGTCATCCCCGTGTTTGCTCAACTTTACTCCAGCATGGGGAAAGCCCTCCCTGCGCCCACTCAGATTACCATCAATATTAGTAATTGGTTTGTGAGTAATTGGTATTTTTTGGTTGTCGGGTTGATAGGTGTCATCGCGGCGATTTCCTTTTACTACAGGACCGAGCAAGGAAGAATGAACATTGACCGATTGCTTTTGCGGCTTCCAATCATTGGAGATCTGCTGCGTAAGGTTGCAGTCGCTCGGTTCTCGCAAAATATGGGGATTCTATTGAGCTCGGGTGTTCCCATTTTGGATGGGTTAGCTATTACGGCGAAAACCTCCGGTAACCGGGTGGTAGAGAAAGCCATCATGGATAGTCGGATTAGCATAAGCCAGGGAAAAACCGTAGCGGAACCGCTAAAAGAAAGCGGGATCTTTCCACCCATGGTCTGTCAGATGGTTGCAGTCGGTGAAAACACCGGAGGACTCGATAACATGCTCAAAAAAGTTGCCGAGTTGTATGAAGAAGAGGTCGATGACGCGGTTGCCAATCTTACGGCGCTCATGGAGCCCATGATCATGGTCCTCTTGGGTGTTATTCTAGGCGGGCTCGTCATCTCGATGTATCTGCCTATCTTCCAGCTAGGATCTTTGGTCGGTTAGGGTCTTGGTCTAGTTGTGGGTTGGAATCTTAGGGTTGCCGTGAGTGACGAACGGAAAGAGTTAACAGAGAAAATAAAATGGCTGCTCTTTCTCCGGGTAGTCACTTTAACATTTTTTTTGGGCGCTGCAGCCCTCTTCCATTTTTTTAAGCGCGAAGGCGATCCTCATTTTTTCTATACGCTCCTGGTTCCCCTGCTTGTGGCGTATGCGATCTCCATCGGTTCCGTCCTGCTTTTGCCGCGCATGCGCGATTTGCGGTGCTTCGCTCATCTACAGGTTGGCTTTGACGTTCTTTTAATCACCGGCATAATTTGGATCACCGGCGATATCGCTAGCCCATTTTCCTTTCTCTATAACTTGGCCGTGATGAATGGGGCTATCTTACTCTTTTACCGAGGTGCATTTTTTGCTGCAGGCTTTTCCAGTTTATGTTACGCCGCACTCCTCATCGTGGCCAATACCACCAGCTATGGAAGCGGCGTTTCGGTGTCGTGGCCGCTCGTCATGCCCTTTGTGCTCAACATCGGCAGTTTTTTCGTCATCGCTTGGTTGAGTGGTTTCCTCGCGGGTAAGCTCAGCGAGACAGAAAAACTCTTGAAGGAGAAACAGATCGACTATCAGCAATTGGACGCGCTTAAAGAAGCTCTGTTGCAAGGCGTAGGGAGCGGAGTGGCTATAACGGACGCTCAGGGGCGTATCAACTATTTTAATGCCCAGGCACAGCACCTGACGTGTCTCCAAGAAGGAGTGGTTAAAGGAAAAAGGTTAGATCAAATATTGCCCGGGTTAACCCACGACTTCGATGGCATGAAAAACGGCAGTCGAGTCGTGGCTGACGAAATTCAGTTGGCGAACCCTCAGGGGATCCCCAAGCAACTGCGATTGACGCTAGCGCCGCTGAGCAATGCCAGCCAGCAACTGATTGGTTATATATCGATCTTCGAGGACATAACAAAACAGAAGGAATTTGAGGAAAAGCTTCGACTTGAGGAAGAATTACGACAGGCACGCCAGGTCGAGTTGCCGACCCGATCAACGGGTGGCGAGGACTCTGAGTTTCGTTTCGAAGGGGTCATCGGAAAAAGCGGCGGCATGGAGGGAATCTACCGCCTCATCCAAAAAGTGGCGACCGGCAGCACCAATGTTCTAATCACCGGTGAAAGCGGAACCGGGAAGGAACTGGTGGCGCGCGCGATCCACTTCAACGGCGCGCGGAGGGAGAAACCGTTTGTCGCCGTGAACTGCGGCGCGATACCGGAAACTCTCATCGAAAGCGAACTCTTTGGTCATGTCCGAGGAGCCTTCACAGGAGCCGTCTCAGACCATATGGGACTTTTCAAGCAAGCCGATCAGGGAACTATCTTCCTCGATGAAGTCGGAGAATTGCCCCTGCACCTCCAAGTTAAGCTCCTTAGAGTCCTACAGGAAAAGACGTTCACTCAGATCGGAGCGAGCAAACCAGTTAAGGTTGATGTTCGAGTCATTTCCGCAACGAACAGGGAATTACGCAAAGAAATGGAGGAGGGCAGATTTCGTGAGGATCTTTTTTATCGACTTAACGTTGTGCAAATGGTAATGCCGCCGCTACGAAGTAGAAAAGCCGATATACCTGGTCTAGCCGACTACTTTCTGCGGAAATTTGCGACCGCGCATGACAAAGAGGTCGAAGAAATCTCCAGCAGTGCGCTCATGCACCTAATGAACTATTCTTATCCAGGAAACGTACGCGAGCTTGAAAACATCATCGAACATGCTGTTGCCGTGACGAACAAGAACATTATTACCGAGGACGACATGCCTTCCCACGTGAAAGGCGTTCCGATGGCGGAAGAGGCCGATCTTTTCGAAAAAACAGCTCCGGGAGGCGCCGATCTGTTCTTTAACAAGGGTTTGTCTCTCGACGCCGAGTTGGAGACTCACGAAAAGTGTATCCTATTAGGCGCTCTTAAACGAGCCAACGGGGTACAGAAGCGAGCAGCTGAAATTCTCGGAATTAATTATAGATCGCTTCGTCACAGGCTGGAAAAATACGATCTCTTGGCTTCCAAAAATTATCATCTCCCCGAGAACTCGAACGGTGGTGAGTGACAAATTTTGTCACGCCTCCGCTCAATAAATTCCATATTTGGCCAGAAAAGTTCCCTTTACTGTTACACTTGATGGACAAGCATTATTTCCCCGGAACGACTGTAAAGCGTGAACAATTCACCATTTCCTCAAATCGAGTAACCGCCAGGCGGGCGCATTTTACGGGCATAGTTCTTTCTGGCTCGCGGTTTGCTTAACGCAACTCCGAACATTTCGTTGGTTTGAATGCCTCGCAAGGAGGTGCAACTTGGCAGAATAAAGCCACGGGTTAATTTTTCGTAAATGTTAGCAGATGGTAGATGAGAAAAGATTTTATCAGTAAGGAACCAGTCTAAGACAGGCGAAGGGAGTTTTTATGAAGAGACTAAGAATCGGCAGTGAATCCGGATTTACGTTGATCGAACTACTGGTGGTGGTGGCCATCATCGGTATTTTGGCGGCTATCGCCATTCCACAATTCGCGGCCTATCGAAAGCGGGGTTACGAGGCGACCCTGAAAACAGACCTAAGAAACGCCGCCACCTCCCAAGAAGCTTACTTTGCGCAAACCCAAACATACAAGAATGGCGCGCTATCCAGTGGCACGCCGGCAGGTTACAACAAGAGCGCGGACATTAGCGGCATGCAGTCTGCCATAGGAACGAACACGTTTCAGCTTACGGCAACCCATTCCAACTGTTCCGGCATTACTTGGACCTTTAGCAGCGTCACCGGTGTAGTGACAGGTCCCGCTTGCCCGTAAATAAGAACAAGGAGTCATCCAATTATGAAGAGACTTCGGCCAGACGAGGAATCGGGTTTTACACTTATCGAACTCTTAGTAGTGGTGGCCATTATCGGTATTTTGGCAGCCATTGCGATTCCGCAATTCGCGGCTTATCGGAAACGCGGTTACGAGGCGACGCTGAAATCGGAATTAAAAAACGCCGCGACCTCCGAAGAGGCTTACTTCTCGCAAACTAGCGCATACAAAGCGGGCGCGCTATCCAGCGGTACTCCGGCGGGTTATAATCAGAGCGCCGACATCACTGGCATGAATGCGGCGGTGGGCACCAACACGTTCACGCTTACGGCGACCCATGCGAACTGCTCCGGCATCACCTGGACATACGACAATACTGCCGGCATTCCGACGGGTCCGAGCTGCCCTTAAGTGCTATAAGCCGTTAAACCAGCGGGAGGGGGATGGTTAAACTCCATCTCCCTCTTTGTTTTTTCTTCCATACAACCTTTCCAGAAATTTCTGCGTGGATGAATCTTACCCGGCCCCAACAAAGATTTTTCTCTGAGTTCGGTTCTGTCCTAATCCTCGTATCCTTAATCTTCTGGTTCGCCCGCGGAATGATTTGGGACGGTCAAGTTCCGTTTTTTCGCGATCTCAATACATACTTTTATCCCCTCCGCTTTAGTCTGACGGAAGCCTTCAAACGCGGAGAGCTACCGCTCTGGGATCGTCATTTCGCTATGGGGTTTCCGATCCTGGCGGATTTTCAGTCCGGAGTTTTTTATCCTCCTCATTTGCTTTTTTTGGCATTACCTTTTTTTCAAGCGATCCGTGTGATTTACTTTTTTCATTATCTAGTAGCGGTGTTTGGTAGTTATCTGCTTTGTCGTCATTGGAATTATCCCCGTTACCAGGCGATCATCGGGGCGATTCTCTTCACCCTAGGCGGGACCACGGTTTCGCTGATCAATTTGCTCAATCATTTCCAATCTGCAGTATGGTTGCCGTGGACGATTTTATTTTGGGAGCTTTTTCTGATTCGCACTTCGTGGCGTAATTTTCTGATCATGATTTTAACATTCACGATGCAATTTCTTGCTGGTTCGCCGGAGATCTATATGATGAGTATGGTTTTGCTATTGGTAGATGGTCTGGCGCTCAGGCAGACAGGCGGTAAAAAATTCTGGGGAGCTTTTGGTTGGCTTGCAACGGCAAATCTAGTGGTGGTAATGCTTGCCTCAGTTCAGTTGCTCCCCGCTATTGAGCTTATTCTTCAATCAAGAAGACAAGAGTCGATTCCTTATCAAGAGGCGGCAAGCTGGTCGCTTAACCCTTGGAGACTCGTCAATCTCGTCTTTCTCGACAAGCGCGTCGATATGGGACAGGGTGATGGCACTCAGCTCTTCTTTGACCGAGATATACCATTTCTGGTCAGCCACTATTTCGGGGCGATCTTTCTTTTCGGCATGAGCTTTTGGCTATACAACAGCTCGCTCGGAGAAAAAGCCGTGCTTGGCGTCCTGATCGCTGTGTCATTGATTCTAGCATGCGGCGCTTTTACGCCTGTTTATCCGTTCCTTTACCAACATTTTTCCGCCTTCCGGACATTTCGCTATCCGGAGAAGGTGTTTTTCTTAACGCAAGCATTTTTGCTCGCTGCTACGCTACGAGGGATCTTCCGTTTTCAAGGACAGGATCCTCTGCGGGCAAACCGGGCGTTGTTGATAACGTGCGTTGGCTGGGCTTCGCTATTCGTTCTTTACCTAGTTCTGCGTTATAAGCCGGCGCTTGTGTGGGAATTCATCGGTCGACAGAAGGGTCTCGATCTTCCCGCTTACTGGACACTAGATCACGTTGCTTCGGTGCTGGTGAGTTTGGAGCGGCAACTCGTTTTGTTGGTCGGCCTTCTTGTGCTTTTTTTTGTTGGGAAAAATGGCTACCTACGGGAGTCGCTTTTTGAGTTTCTCCTGATAATGATAGTTTTTATCGATCTCAACTGGGCCCATCAAGGCTTTCAATACTTGCTCAAACCGGAGTCAGTCCTTCACGGTCCCAGAATTCTTAATGCCCCTGATCGTGATCCAAATCGAATTTTCTATTATCCGAGCGGAAAGAATCTTCACGCGGGAGCTTTCGTTATTATGCGGCCACCTTCCACGCCGTTTGGCGAGATCTATTCGATCGTTTCGGGCAATCTCCTGCCGAACGCGGGTGTTTATTACGGCTTTGACTATGTGCAAGATATCAATGCTTTGGCGAAAGAGTCCTACCTGCAATTTTTAAGATTCGCGAACCAGATTGAACCGGAACGGCAATTTCGTTTGCTCGGCGCGTTGAATGTAAATTACGTTGCAAGCTTCCGTCCTTTAAAAGCGCCAGGCATTAGTCTTATCCGTTATTTTCCTCGGTATCCGTCGTGGCTTTACAGGATTGATCACGTCGTGCCACGTGCCTATATCGTTCATCATGGGAAGACGGAAAGAAATCCTATAAAAACGCTAGAATTTCTGTCCGACGAGCAGTTCGATCCCCTTACGGAAGTCTTGCTGGACGAAGCCTTTCCAGGCAAAGCGCAACGTGATTCTCGCAGTGAAGCGAAGATTATTAAATACGGAAATCAAGATGTCAGCATTCGCGCGTATTCCAACAATCCGGGTGTTCTTGTATTGGCGGATTCTTTCTACCCGGGTTGGCACGTTTATGTCGACGGAAAAGAGGGGAGACTCCTGCGAGCGAATTACTTTTTTCGCGCTGTGGAAATTGGCCCAGGGGAACACGTCGTCGAATTCAAATACGAGCCCTACTGGTTCAAGGTAGGCCAATGGATATCCATCGCAACACTCATAATCCTAGGTATCATCTCCATGTTTCTGTTCTTGAAGGCTCGCTTGCGGGTCGCAATGGCTTAAAGTCAAAGACTTTGTCCCGTAACCATCGCCCCTCGACTTTGCTCACGGTCGTGAATATGTGGAACCACGCTCGTCGAGATTAAAAAGTGTTTTGTCGAATGGGCCGAGCGAGTGGAGACAACCGCCGGAGTTGGGTTTATAATTCTACGGTAAAGACGGTCTAGCTGTAAGGAGTGTTGCAATGAAGAAAAGAATTGTGTTGGGCCCAGGTTTTATCTTTGTTTTTTTCTCGCAGGTGGTTTTTGCTCAGGGAATTGGCGAGTACGGCAGACTACTTGGAGGTGTGGGGCAAAAAAATAGCATTGTTGTGCCAAGAGGCGGCGCACCGGTAAAGGAAGCCGGTACCAGCCCAAAGTCGCGACCGTCTGGGGTCGGCAATTCGGGAAGCAACTCCATACCACCGGCGCTAACGGTAGAGGCGAACGAGGCCGTGCTTTATGCTCGTAGCGAGGAATGGGCCGACGTTATGATGCAACTTTCTCGGGGGGAGAAGCTGATTCCAATGGCGCAGACGGTGGGTGGCAATACTGTCTGGTATATGGTCAAGACTCAAACGGGTGCAATTGGTTGGATCAAGGCCTCGGACGTGAGCTTGAATTCGATCCAGAGGTAGTATAGTTCACAGCCACAGATTCTAAGCAAACCTTCGCTGTGCTCACTAAGGCACTTTACAGGAAAGACTGGCACAGCTTGTCATTCTAATGATCCCACTCGCGTCAATTTAGCTGTGGTAACATAGGGCTAGCTTATCTAAATCATCGAGACGGGTTTCAATTGCCATTACTGCATCTCTATCTCTTACGATGGCACGTAATATGTGGTTCTTTCATTATCCCCGCAATTAAGTCTCCTCAAATTCTTTTGTCTAAACCTCAGGGTTGCACTAACCATCCCCGGTCAGCGTCACGTTGCGATTACCTCTGACAAAGCTAATTTCTCAACAAAACGCCAACCTCGACGCAGTTGACAGAGTGGAAAATATCGGGATATGAAGTAGGTGTTTGGATGGAGGCCGGTCCTACGATGATGCGAAGAATTCTGCGCCACTTCGAACACACACCGAAACCGCTTTTGCTCATCTTTGGCGTGGCATTAGTGTTCTTTATTGGCGGCATTGATCTCATCAGTGGGCGAGAAGTCGATTTCGCTTTTTTTTATCTTCTGCCTATCGCATTGAGTAGTTGGTATGTCGGAGGAGAGGCGGGCATCTGGATCTCGATTCTATCTACCCTTATTTGGTTTGTCACGGATCGGGTCGATGCTCGCCCATACGCCAGCGCATTGGCCTTATGTTGGAACTCCGTAATGCGTGCGGGCATTTTCATAGTTGAGGCTGTAACCTTATCCCAGCTGCGGTCCAAGCTGGATAGGCTGTCGGAGATGGCCACGCGGGATTATCTTACGGGTCTGCCAAATGATCGAGCGTTTCTTGAGTTCGCCGCGCGTGAGATGGAGCGATCTCTTGGTGTCGATCCGCTTACCCTAGTTTACATCGACGTAGGAGGTTTTGAATGGATCAACCACCGCTTCGGTTACACGGCGGGCGACCATATGCTTTGTACCATTGCGCAGGTGATCAAGGAGAACATACCGCGACCCGATCTCATAGGGCGAGTCGGAGGAACGACGTTTGCTGTTTTGCTTCCTAAAACGAATTCGGACACGGCGAGTTTGATTCTGAAGAAGGTTCAGGAAAACCTAAGAGCAGAGCGGCGCAAATATTCTCAACCGATTATCTTCTCGATCAGCGCTATGGCGTGCGGCAGAGCGCCCCGCAAAGTTGCCGAGCTAATGCAAGAGGCTGAGTTGCGAATGCGGCGAACGAAGGGCAGTAACCACGATAACCTTGAAATCGTGCACGTCGACTCTGTTTCCACACTCCACTAACCCCGTCTTGGTATAGGCTATCAAAAAAGTAACCCCCGGACTTTGCCGGGGGCTACGACGATAAAATCAATTTTTGTTGCGCTGATGCGAAAGGTTTAAGCCGCCGACTTGGCTCTCGTGGCTTCTACAAGCGGGCGATACTTTTCGTTCAGCTTCATCCAATGCGCTGCACGCCGCTTGGCCTTGGCCAACTCGACTTCCGGGAAATAGAGGAAGGGCACGCGCGTCGGACCAACTTTACAGTAGTCAGTAAAGTCCGCCGGACGTTTGTTGCCGGCGCCGGGCACAGGCCTGCCGCCGCTGCCGTCACCAACAATATCATCGGTGACTTCAACTGCTTTGGCGTTGTCGCCGCGCCGGACGACATCTAGCAAGTATAAAATTGGCCACGGTCCCATCCACACTTCTGTCGACCAGCAGCCAGCCGCACCCAGACTGTAGTAAGGATAAAGCTGGGTTTGGTTTACGAAAACGCTGATCTTGCCCTTGATGATTTTTTGCAGATTCATGAAAGCCTGTGTGCTTCTATGGCTGTCTTTCATGCCGATGATGTTGGGCTTCTTGATCAGCTCCTTAAAGGCGGAAACGGGAATAGTGAATTTGTGATTCTCAGGATTATGATAGATCACGATATTCAGCGTCGGGAACATGTCGGCGATGTCGTGGTAAAATCGGATCGCATCCTGCACGGGCAGCGTTTCATAGTAAGGCACGCCCAACAGAACTCCGTCGGCGCCCAACTCCTTCACGAAGTTCATCTTCTGCACGACTTCTCTCGGATTGGGACTGGTGCAACCGATAAATAGCGGCACACGTTTCTTCACTGCGTCGACGGTGGCGACGGCTAACGTCTTGAACTCGTCGAATAGTAGATTGTAGCATTCGCCGTAGGTACCGGTCGTGGCGATGTTGTTGACGCCGTCTTTTATGATCTTGTCGACGCCCTCTTTGAGGTTGTCCACCGCGATGGTCTGTGTTGCTCGTATGTCCACTGCATCGGGCGTGGCAAAGGCGGGCATCATCCCCAGGACCCCGTTGAGTTCATTAGCCGTTATCATAAAACACCTCCTTGGGAAATTTTGGATTTTCCAGGCACGTCTGGCAGTTGAGTTCCAGCACTTCTCTCTTGCTTCCACGGTCTTGTTAACAGTTCATCCGTGCGGTTGTCAAACAGAAATGGAGTGGATTTGCAGCTTCATTTGTATTTGTTTTCGGGGAAGGGTTGTGCTTAAAAACGGCTTTATCTTAGTGCCGAAGAACGCTGGTAACTTCGGGTTAAAGCGATCGTCACGTTAAAAGGACTTTTAAGATGAAACAATTCCTGCTCGCCGCTTTGCTGCTTTGCCAATTTACCGATCTTTACGCGGCAGAGAAGGTGCGTGTCGCCTATCCTGCTATCGCAGCGGGGGTAGCTCCCATCTGGGTTACTTGGGAGAAAGGAATTTGGAGCAAATACGGCCTCGATGTGGAGGTGATTTACCTCGGAGGAGGGGCTCGGGCCGTGCCCGCGCTGCTTGCCGGCAGCATCGAGCTCTTCTTGGGATCCGATACAGCTTCCTATCTCGCCGCGATGCAGGGGGCGAAGCTGGTGAAGCTCGGAGTCACCATGAATTCGATCGGCTACTACCTGATGACGCAGCCGGACATTCGCAGTGTCGGCGATCTCAAGGGAAAAGTGATCGGAATTGGCCTCGGGCGCGATCTGCCCTATATTTATCTTTCGAAAAAGCTGCGCGACAATAACATCGATCCAAAGAGTGAGGTCAAATTGTTGTCGTTGGGAGGGGGACAGAGCGGATACATGACTGCGCTCAAAGGGGGCATAGTTCAGGCAGCGATGATCCTGCCGCCGACGAGTCTCCTTGCCGAGAGAGCAGGGCTCAAGATCCTCGCAAAGATCGATGCCCCGACGTTGGGAGGGGGCGTGAATACGACCCAGGCTTTTCTGGAAAAAAACCGGGACACGCTGATCCGGTTTCTCAAAGGTTTCCTGGAGGGAATTCATTTCATGATCAGCAACAAGGAGGAAAGCCTAAAGATCTTTGCAAAAAATCTCAAGAATCCTGACCCTGCGGTGAACAGCTTTCTCTACGATGACATCACGACCCGCGTGGCCAAAGATCTCCGGCCCAATCCTGAATCGATCCGCTCCATGCTGGACTTCATAGCCCTCGACCAGCCGCAGGCGCAGCGTGTTACGGAGAAAGACTTCTGGGATTTGAGTTTGCTCGATGAGATTCAGAGATCGGGCTTTTCATATTCGAAATAGCAACTGTTTCGTAAAGAAGCTTAGTGGCATCACTTCAAAAACAAGCAAGAAGGAGGACGATTCAATGGCAAAGACAACACTCAATCCCGAAGGACTTCCAGTGCCGCGCGGTAGTTATTCGCTGGTAACCATCTCCCAGCCGGGCCGCATGGTGTTTATTGCCGGTCAGACTGCCTCAGATCCTCAAGGCAACGTGGTTGGCGTCGGAGACGCGCGCGCCCAGACGCGATATGTGATCGGGAAGATCAAACGAGCCGTCGAGGCCGCCGGTGGAACGCTCGACGATTTGGTGGCGATGAACATCTTCACAACCGATGTTCGCTATCATCGCGACATAAACGAAACAAGGCGGGAAGTTTTGGGATCCAACTTTCCTACCAGCACCATGGTGCAAGTCGTAGCTTTGGCGCGGCCAGAGTTGATGCTAGAGGTAAATGCCATAGCGGTTATTCCGTAATTTAGGCTCTTCTGGTATATTGTAAGAGTATTCACCATGGAGACTCCCGCGGCGGACCCGCAACCGAATCTCGGAATATCTCCCGCAAAGGCGCCAAGGCCGCAAAGGTCGGAGAGTAACAGTGAAAATTCTCAAGGATATTATTGCAAAGGACGGAGAAAATCGAATTGTAGGGGCGGGTTTCAAACCCGCCCTCTTCGCTCGGCAAATTCAAGACGTCAGAGCACTGCAAAAATATAGGCCTCGTGCATAGGTTGATACGAAGTTTTTTGACGCCCGCCTTCACGCCAACGCGTACACTTCCAAGGGCACCGTCCTTAGCGGTTTTCCGGCACCATGGACAAGCTGGCGAATCTTTTCGGTTGTCTCGCGTGAAAAAGTTGCTTCGCCGCAGCGCTCGCACACTTGCGCGGGGATGTTTTCCACGAGCACCCGCCGCCCTTCAATCGTGAAGATCTCATTCGTCAACTCAACCTTAGCCGTTTTGTTGCCACAGACGTAGCAGCTAAACATGATTACCTCCGCGTTCTAAAATCGATCCACTCATTCGGATCCGGTTCATAGATCGTGATGATTTTTGTCAAATCCGAGTCCGCATAAGAAACTTGAAAATGCAGCGGTCTACCGACGGCCGTGAACCCCAGCAATAACCCGCTCGGCGAATACTTGTCGTCAGGATAGTCACGATAACCTCGGCGTCGAGTCCCGCTTCACGGATTTCGTGTTCGCTGATATTTCGCTCCACCACCCGGCGAAACGCATGCCGGCTGAATTCAAACTGGCCCGTTTCCATTTGCTGTCGAATAAGGGCTAGGGTTTTCACGTTTCATCAGGCGCAAGAGTTAGCAATAACTACCTCAGAGGGGCAGTATATCAATTCTCCGCGCTCATCAGCAATTCCTCTATACGGTGGACCCGGAGGGGTCAGTTTCGAGATGCGACGCTCAGGTGCTCCTCGGGAAATTTATTGAGCCTCTTGCAGCAACTCTTCGATGTAGCGGCTTATTCGGTCTTTGTTGGCGGACAGACTGGAAAACTGTTTCTCGCACACATCGCTGAATCGAGCCAAGACTTTGCGGTTGACTTCTTCCTGATCTTCAAAAATCGCAATGGACTGGAACCGAAGCCCCCAACGCTCATATTGCAGAAGGGCGATCGTGGTGTCTCGAACTTTATCGTCGCCCGGAAGGGCTTGTACGAACACGGGACGCTGCCTGCCATTGATACGGCAGTCCACGATGTATTTCCCTTCCGGATCGTGCTCAGCATCGTGCCAGTCAAACGCGCGACGGGATTCAGGCACGTGACGTTCCATAAAAGCACGGAAGTCCTCCATGAAAGTGGACTTCACTCTTTCACGCGAAAGATAAGTGACGTCTGTGATTCTAAGTAAAGCCTGCACAAAACTGTAGAGCGCGTCCCCATAGCGGTCATCTTTGATATCCACAGCCAGTTCGCCGCCTTGGTCGCTGACGGCAAACATAGACAGGGCGTTGGTAATAATTTTCTGCCGCGTCCCTCGTTGGAGATCCTTCTCGTCCATTTTATAGGTCAAGTGCATATAGGTGTGCCCCTCGTCCGAAAGCACCCAATGAGAGTTCTGACGCTTCAGCACGATAACGAGATGATCCCCATCGTCAAACACAAACGGGGTAAAGACCTGGTAACGATCCATGCCCTCAGACATCAAGTGTATGCGATCCGAAACCTTCGCTTTGAAATCTCGCTCGATAGTTTCAACAGACATAGCAAGTTTCCACATCAGAGGAGAGACCCCTGAGTTCCCGGAGGTAGTACGCTACTAATATCCGAGTCAGTCAACTGAATTGCCATCAGAGTTTCCGATATCTATTCTCCAAGCGCACGTCCGGTTCACATTTCGCATCAAAATGATAAGATTGTTATGCTAGGCCCTGCTACTTCACCTTCCGTCGGAAAAGGGCTGGCTGTGGGATGGTTCGAAGGAAAAGTCCGAGAATCACATTACACGAAATCTGCGTTACCACGCCGACCAGTTCATTTGTTCGCCTGTCGGCAAAGCAATTGTATCATGAAATGTAGATAGGTCTGCCCTATCTAGCGTTAACGGTTCGAAGCGCACGTCATTCACACCAAGCTCAAATGTCTTGAGCATTTCTACACATTCGGGAACGTCGAACTCATGCGCCATGACGGCCAGCATAACGACATCGGGTTGCAACTCCTCCGCTAGACGCTTTAGTTGCTCTAGGACTTCCGCTCCTACCCCAGCAAAGCTGCTTTTCACCTCC
>Ga0335082_10000888_pt1 | contig 31450 bp, 33 predicted proteins | sample Lox_Sample_41_FD_206718 | JGI IMG/M metagenome (GOLD analysis project Ga0335082, IMG submission 206718) | Soil microbial communities from Loxahatchee National Wildlife Refuge, Florida, United States - Lox_Sample_4.1 | ecosystem: Environmental > Terrestrial > Soil > Wetlands | place: USA... | reverse complement strand
CCAGCGGAAGTACATTTCGCAGGAACACACCTCCTGCGACCAATCCCAAAAACCCGAATCCTAGGAATCCGGCAATTCCCGCCGCCTCTGCAATGTCCACCAGCAGATGTGACGTGACTTTCTTGAACGTCTTCAAGTCTTCCGCGAGATAAGCCAGCAATGGCGCCGTTGCCAGAATCACTCCTCCCTGGAAACCGCCCCCAGGCGTCACCTGTCCGTGCAGAACCACGTAGAGTCCGTACACGACAAGCGGTCCGATGAGCCCCATCGTCACGGTCTTTATTGCGTCGCTGGGTTGCGGCACGTCGCGGCTCTCGCGCTCGTCCCGCGACTCGTCGTTCCTGCTCTCCTCTTTCTGTCGCCGCAACAGCATCGCCACACCTAACACTGACATGAACAGAATCGCCTCTTCTCCCATGGTGTCGAGTGCGCGGAAATCAAAGTTCACGGCCGTCACTGCATTCGTCGTATGGCGCTCGAAAACGGTGATGCTGTTCACCATGTCGCCATAAGGCCCGCGATAGTGCCCGAACGGCACCAGGTCTCGATCCGCCCATGCGAACAAGGCGAGCAGTAACAGTGCCGATGGCACGAACAACATAAGCCGGCTCTTCGACTTCATGCCCCTTCCTTTGCTGGTTCTTTATCGCGCTCGCGCAGTTTCTTCCTCTGCTCCTGGTTGCGATGGATCTTTGCTAGCGCCAGCATGAACATCAGCGGCAAGGCCACGGCTCCGACCGTGATCTGCGACAGCGCCACATCCGGCGCTGCAAAAATAAAGAACATCAATGCCAGCAGCAGTCCGTAGAAACTCAACCCGATCACTTGCGATGTCGTGTTGCGCGTCACCACCACCGCGGTTCCGCAGACTGCCACGAACACCAGGATCGCGATCTGGATCAAGTCCATCATCGCGAACCTCCCGCACCGGGAATGTTCTCTTTCGGATCCGGCGTCCAGTGCCCAAGTTTCCTCACCCGGGCCGCGCGCGCCGTCGCGTGTGTCAGCACACTATTGATCAGCAGCAGGACGCCCCATATCAGGAACATTTTGATGGCTGCCTGGCTCCAACCATACTTCACGACGACGGCGGCTAGCAGCAGCGTTGTGCTTACCGTGGTCACTGGCGCCAGGTAGTGCAGGCGGTTGAAGTACCCGCGCACGAACGTCAGCCCGATGCAACTGAACAGAGCTACCGCCAGCGACAACGCCAGCAGCACCGCGACGGCGATCTCGCTCATAGCCAGCGCTCCAGGAATCGCGCGAAGACCAATCCGCCTCCGAAGCACAGCAGCCCCATCGCCAGCGCCAGGTCCAGAAAATTTGGCCGGTTCAGCGCAAACGCAAACGTTACCAGGAACATCGTCTCGATTACGCCAGCCATCTCCAACCCCAGTAACCGCTCCATCGGGGAGCCTCGGAATGTCGCAATTCCGCACGGGATCAGCGCCAGCAGCAGCACGCCCGACGCGATCAGCCACTCGTTCATTCCTGCACTCCCAGTTCGCGCGCTATCAGAGTGGGCTTCTCAGGCTTCATCTCGTGGACCAGCATCTTTCCGTTGTGACCGTCGATCCCTACGACTACCGAGTTAGGCGGTATGGTGAGCAGCATGGTTGCAACCGCCCGGCGCGAGGCCGCCTCTACATCCTCTTCGCCGGCGTCGAACTGCACCGCCTTGAAGTGGCCGTCTCCCTTGCCGGCTAACGCCCGTGGTAGTTCTTCGATCAACGTCCTCATGCCCTTCAGCACGTACCACGGTTCCAGCAGGCTAAGAAGCGTCCAGCGAAGATGGGGACGGAAGTGCCCCGACCCTTCAGCCTTAACGAGTGCATCCGCTATCGTCCCGGCCAATGCCACCCCAAGCCCAACCTTCAGTTCCGTCAGGTCCGTCTTGCTGACGAACGCCATCCAGAGCAGCACAAGGTACACGTACTCGACGCACGATAGAAGTACGAGTTTGCTCCTCTCCGACATCGCACACGATTCCCTATCCTTCAGAAAGGGATCGTTGCCGGCAGGTTGCTTAGCCTATGCCGTTTTTGTCATTTGGTGGGGTTTCCGGCTCGGGACCCCGGGTCGAGTGGCATAGTGGGGCGCTTATAGCCCGACTCCCTAGTGCTGAAGCTGATTGCCGTCGATTTGCGCCTCGTACCGTCCGGCGCCGCTCACAAGCAAATCGGAATTGGCAGCCTAAGAACGCACGACCGACGCTCGGCAACAAACTTGTCTGCTCTGCTCTTGAAGCTTGCAACACTACCTAGATATTCGGCGCGTCACTCATCAACATGGAGCTTTTGAGCATAGGTCTGGACGCACAGCTCGAGGAATTCGGCGTTCTGGTCCTTCACGGCGGTGAGGAATTCGATTATTGCACCCTGCACTTCTGTTCGTTTCTCCGGAGTCAGCTTTTCGAAGGTCTCCGGCAACCGGCTCTGCATCTTATCTTTGGCGGTATAGTAATCACTATAGAAGCGTTCAACGCGGGCTTTCTGCTGGTCTCCGAACGCGTGCACCATCGCATCCAAGTTGTCTGCTCCAAGTTCCACTCCCTCATTTTCTATCCACTCCATATTGTATTCGAGCTGTTTGCACGCATCCAGAAACTCCGCGTCCGAGTGCCTACCGCCAAATTGCTCGAGCGTTTCGTTCCATCGTTCGAAAAAGGTGAAACGCCAGCGCGACGCGAGCATGAGCGCGGTCAAGAGCATCGACGTGTCTGGATCACCGACAAATCTGCGGTCGAAGGTTTCAACCAGCAGCACGTAAAACCGGCGTTTGCCATTCTTGTAAAGCTTGTAGCGTGTTAAGACCGCACGGTATATGCGGTGATCCTGGCCGCTACCCCTAAACGTGACGTCATCCGGCTGCGGTTTCTTGAGCGCAGCCGCCAAGCGAATGTTGGTTTCCAGTCGTTCTATCCACGGGACATTCGCGCGTCCGGGCTTAGACAGTGCTTGGCGTAGCTCTGCCCAGGTGATGCGTGGTACCTCACTGCCGCCAACGGAGTACGGCACATTCAGGCCTAAAATCTCGAACGCCCTGCTAGACCCAAGCACTGTAGACTGGGGTGGAATGCGCTCGCCATCCTTGCCTTCAAACGGAGGAAATACAATAAGCTCCAATCCGGCTTGGAGAGGCGTTTCCGACTGTTCGTCCTCCTGGCGGGCAATTTCGAAAGAATATGTGATCTTGCTGGCAGCTTGAGCAATATCGATCTGGTATTGCACTGGGTTATTTTTGCGATGTTGCGGGGTGTACAAGTCCTTGGTAGCACAAATTGCCCTGAGGAGCCTGCCGACCGGGCTGTTCCACCAAAGGTCGGCATTTGGTGTGAATACATTATTGGGAGCGTCGGGAAGGTAGGGAGCAATCCGACTGATTAGTGTAGTGTTGTACCCCTCAACCACTGCCGGCAATTTCTTCTGGTCGACGTCATGAAGGCACGCCACCGGCTTCTCATCGATCGGTTTATCTGGCTGCGGTTTGATGATGCTATACATGCCGATCTCATAGCCGCAGTATACGCTTTGATACCCCGTAAATACGACGATCAGCCAATCGGCCTGCTCTAGTGCGGCTCTGATAACGGGCTCGTATTTAATGCCCGGTTGAATGCTTTCTGTGTCGAGAAAGCAGTTCAATGAGGGTCCGCCCTTGCCGCTTTGCGCGAGGAGTGTGAGCTGATCCTTGATCGCGTTAGCGATTATTGTGTCTTCATGCGCATAGCTGATAAAAACAGTAATATTCTCGTCCATTTGACACCTCTCCGACGTGCAAATCTCAGCGGCTATGGCGGTTCGTAGCCGCATTATAGAGCCAACCTGCGCTACCTAGGCGAGGGAACGAATCCGGAAGCCATCCACTTTGACGGTTCGTCGGTGAGTCCTGGCGCTACTCCACTTGATAACGCGCGACCATTCCCGCGAGCATGTGATCGCTGATATGGCAATGATAGAGCCACATACCGGGCGCGTCCGGCACCATGTCGGCCGTTACCATTTGCGCCGATGTGACCGCCAGCACATCGGTACGTTGGCCGGCAACGAGGACAGTGTTGCCGTGCCAATGTGGGGTGTGCGCATTGAAGAAGTCGCCGAGCGTCGCCACATACCAGCGCACATGCTCACCCTTTTTCATTGTCGGCACTGGCATATTCCCAAAGATGTATCCGTTGATGGACCATTTGATATTAGTCTCAACAAAGCCCGCACCGGCCACGGTTCCGGCCATTCCACTGGGAGTGAAAGAATCGCTCTCTTTTTTGTTGACGCCCTTGGGATCGGTCGTATGGTCACGAATGTTGTCGTCGAGATACCAGCTTTCATTCTCGTTGATGGCGATAAACATGGAGACGAACTCTCGGTCTACGTCGTTGGGACGGCCATCTGCACGCGCCATGCCTTGCCGGGTAACTACGATGACTCCAAATAAGCCTGAGGCGACGTCCCGCAGTTCTTCCGCATGCGAATGGTAGAGCCAGAACACTGAACTGGGATCGTTCGGACCGGGTCCGGCCCGCTCGGGGATTTGCCAGACATAGGTATGGGTCGCGCCGGGCGGCACGGCGCCATCAGACTTGTCAGTGCCGCTGGTGTCATCGTGGTAGTCCGCACCTTCAGAATCCTTCTGATATAGGACACCGTGCGGATGCATGCTGTAAGAATGCGAAGCATTGTTTTTGAAGACAACCTTGATCGTGTCGCCCACGGCTCCGCGCAGGATCGGTCCCAGCAACCCTAAATATTGCGCCTCGGGACCACGTTTCTTGAGCGTCGAGAATGTCGCGTCGGCGTACTCACGATAAATTGCCTTCTTGTACACGCGACCAATGCGATGAGGCCCGGATTCGGTAAAGGCCTTTCCAATTTCATCGAACTCCATTCCCATGGCTTCATCGCGGCCAGAGGGCGCGTAATCCCACTGCACTTCATCGGCGGCAACGTAGTACGTACGGGTCGTGCCTGCAGGAGTGGCTGATACAGCGTGGAGGAGAACAGGCAAGGCGCAGTGGGCGATACCGACCAACAACGCCGTCACCAGGATGGCGCGTGTCCTTATTTGTGGCCGCATTTTGCGAGTATACCCGCGGTGACCTTCTTCGCAGAATCGTTTGAACTTCCAGGTGTTTGCTAACGCTGGTACCCTCAGACATGGACCCCATGGGCAATGTGACCTGGGTGACAATCAACCTGATTCCGTGTTGAAGTTCTGACGGAGAGCGCATCGTGGTCACACTCTGCACGGTCGACCATCCATTGCGCAAACTGCTTACGCTGACGCAGCCGTTGCATAGGCAGCGAACAGCAGCAGAACCTAAATCAATACCGCAAGCCGAACGACGGCCGAAGTTCAAGGGCTCTGGATCGCCCAGGCCAACCCGTCCGGCCCCCCACCCACGTCGATATGGCCAATAACTTCGAAGCTCTTCAGGTCCACAACAGCGACATAGTTATCGGGCGTGCAGGCGACGAAGGCGCGTGCTCCGTCCGGCTCTACCAGAATGCCGGCCGCGCCATGGCCGATTTTCACTCGCTTGAATTCCTTGCGTGACGCAGCGTCATAGATGACCAGGTCGCCGTCGAACAGCGTGGAAATCAGCACCAGCTTGCCATCGGGAGTGAATTTCAGCCGGTTGGCCCCGATGACCTTCGCGTCGATGGTGGCCGCCACCTTGCGGGTCGTAAGGTCGATGATCGACAGCGTTCCGTCGCCTGCATTGGCGGTCCACAATTCGCGCCCGTCGGGCGACACATCAAACCCTTCGGCGCCCTTGCCCACCGGAATCACAATCTGATTCCAGTCCATGCGACGTTCACCGGCGCCTGGCGGGAGGACAGTGCCCGCCGGCATCTTTACCCCCGGAGGAGGCGCCATCGGCGGCAACTCAACCCTTTCCAGGATGCTGACTGTCCCGGAACTTACATTGGTGGTGTAAATCTGTTCCTCGTCTGGAGTGACGTAGATCATGTGCGTCCGGTTCTGGCCGGTGCCCATGATCCAGTCGATTTTGCCGGATGCTGGATCATAGCGGGCGGCAGCTTTCGAACCCTCAGCCGTGAACCATACCTTCCCGCCTACGAACGCCAACCCATGAGGCCCGCTCAAGGCCCCGGTATCGATATCAGGCAGCGCTTTCTGCGAGACGAGGTCGATGACCGATAGCGCATGGTAACGGCCAAGACCGTAGATGGACACATAGGCTGTCTTTCCGTCTGAAGAGGCGATGACCTCATGCGGGTCGGGACCAACGGGAAGCCGGGCGTTCACCTCCAGGGTAACCGGGTCAACGATGGCCAGCGTGTGGTCGCGCTTGGAGAGCGCCAGCAGGTACTGCTGCGGCGTTGACTGAGCTGTGCTTCCAGGCGCGCTACAAAGGGAGCAAGCCAGTACCGCCCCGCCAATGAGGAATTTCATCAGGCTGTATCTCATATTGGTTATCCAATCACTTTAATACTGAAACCGAAAAGGCAGGGCCGGAAGAGGCTGCTGCGAGTTCCCTTCAATCTAGCCACGCCGCCATCGGGAACTTCCCAATTTGGAACAAACAATCTAGGCACGAAGCCAAAATCCGTTGACGGCCGCCGCTCCAGAGGGGAAGAATTTAAGGTAACCATCTTGAGGTTACCTTAAAGGCGTCGGCGCTTGCGCGTCCTGGTTGTGGAAGACGATGCTCCTCTGGCCAGCTTCGTCCGCAAAGGGCTGGAAGCGGAGCACTATGCCGTGGATGTAGCGCCCGACGGCGAGCAGGCGCGGAGTATGGCGCTGGAGAGCGACTACGACCTGCTCGTGCTCGACCTGAATCTGCCGAAGCTTGATGGCATCAGCGTCCTCAGTTCGATTCGGCCAAAGAAGCCGTCGCTGCCGGTGCTGGTGCTGACGGCGCGCAGCCGCGTAGAAGATCGCGTGCAGTCGCTGGACAGCGGCGCCGATGACTGCCTCATCAAACCCTTCTCATTTACCGAGCTGTCGGCCCGGGTGCGGGCCCTGCTGCGCCGCGGGCCGCGTACGGTGGAGACGGTCTTGCGGATAGCCGATCTCGAACTCGACCGGGTGGAGCGCAAAGTCGAGCGGGCAGGCAAGCACATTGAGCTCACATCCAAAGAGTTCGCCCTGCTGGAATATCTCATGCGAAACGCCGGGCGCCGCGTCACCCGCGCCATGATTGTCGAGCACGTGTGGAACCTGTCCTTCGACACGACCACCAACATCGTTGACGTGTACATCAACTACCTGCGCAAGAAGGTGGATGGCGAACACGCGCCGCATCTGATTCATACCGTGCGCGGAGTTGGCTACGAATTGAGTTGCCACGCTGAGGCGGCGGTGTGAGCCCGTTGGCCGAGCCTCAGGCCAGGACCGGTGGCGCCCATGGCGATTTCGTTTCCGATGTCCTGCACAAACTCAGCCAGCCGCTTACCGCATTGCAGTGCTCGCTGGAGCTGGCGCTGGTTCGCGATCAGACGGCGGAGGAGTTTCGGGCCAGCGTGGAGGCGGCGGTGCAAAACGCAGAACGCCTGCGACAGAACCTTCTGCTGCTGCAGGAACTGAGCGACGCCGACGACCCCGGCGATATTTCCGCGCCGGTCCCATTGCATGAGCTCCTTCGGGAGCTGCAACAGGATTTCCTGCCGGTATGCGAGTCTGCCGGAGGATGCTTCGTTGTGCATTGCGATCCATTGCTGGTCCGGGGCAATGGGGCCAAGCTGCGGCGGGCCTTCTTCTATCTCGTAGAAAGCCTGCTGCGCGATTCCCAGCAACGGCGTCTTAGCGTTGCCGTGGAGCCAACAGAAGCAAGGCAGGTCGAGATCAGAATGAGTTTTTCCGGTGACCGGCCCGGGGCTGTCCCGGCGGGTGACAACCCCGATTCGCTCTCGACCGGCGAACTGGAGCTGGCCCGGCGCGTCTTCCGTGCTGTGGGAGGCAATCTGGTGCTGGTTCAATCTGCAGATGAATCGGCCGGATGCGAGGTCAGACTGCTGCTGGCCGGGCAGGCGGCGACAGCGGGATCTCGCCCAGAAACCTGCCCTCGTCGGACCCGGCAAATTTCTTCAATTTCCTAAAGAATTCTAATTTCCTACTAAGGCCGTTCTAAGGTTCGCGGATTACAACATCCTCATGGCGACCTTAGCTCAATCCCCCTACCTCCCCGATCCGGCGGTCATCGTGGCCAGCGCCAACGCGGGAATTCGCAAGCAACTGGTGCAGAACCTGCTGCAGTCGCGCATCTCCGCTGCGGAAGCGTTGGGCGGCGCCGATGCCCTGGGGCAACTGGAGAGCAGCGAATGTCAACTTCTGTTTCTCGACCGCAAGCTGCCCGACCTCGACGCCGAGGAACTATTGCGAACCATTCACCAGCGCTTCCCCGGCATTGATGTGCTGCTGCTCGACGACAGCGGCCGGCCGGTGGTTCCTTCGCAGTGGCGCAGCGCGGGAGCGCATGACCTCTTCGAGACCATCAATCGCTGGTCAACTCCCACGCCTCCGATCCAGCCTGCGCAAGCCGTGCGCCCGGCAATGGAGCCGCTGCCGGGAATGGTGGGGCAGTCGCCGTGCATGCATACCGTCTATCGCATGGTGAGACTGGTGGCGCCGCGCACCACCCCGGTCCTCATCACCGGGGCGAGCGGCACCGGCAAGGAAGTTGTGGCGGAGGCCATCCATCGCCTCAGCCCGCGCGCCGGCAAGGACTTCGTAGTTATCAACTGCGCGGCCATTCCCGAAGCGCTGCTGGAGTCGGAGCTGTTCGGCTATGTGCGTGGCGCCTTCACCGGAGCGGTGCAGTCGCGCATCGGCAGGATTCACAGCGCGCATGGCGGCACGCTGTTTCTCGACGAGATCGGCGAACTCCCTTTGGGCATGCAGGCCAAGCTGCTGCGCTTCCTCGATCAGGGCGAAGTGCAGCGGCTGGGCAGCTGCGATGTCTTCCGCGTGGATGTACGGGTCGTCGCCGCCAGCAATGCCAAGCTGGCGGAACTGGCCGAGCGCAAACTCTTCCGCGAGAACCTGTACTACCGCCTGTCGGTGTTCCCCATCGAGATGCCGCTGCTGGCCGAACGCCGCGGCGACGTCGAAGCGCTGGCGCGCCACTTTTTGCGCCGGTTTGAGCCGGAAAACCCCGGCGCGCTGCTGTCGCCGGAGGCGGTGCGTCTGCTGGAGAAACACTCCTGGCCGGGCAACGTGCGCGAACTGCAGCATGTGATCGAGCGGGCATCCATTCTCGCCGAGGGCGGCCCAATCCTTCCCGAGCACCTCGGCCTGCCGGGCAGTGAGATGGCGCAACTCGCGGCCGCCGGCGGTCATTGCGTGTGAATGCGATCTAATCTGCCCAAGTCGCGATCGGCAAACCTCGTGCAGGAGCGCTAGGCAGATGTTGCCCAGCTCACAGTTCGTCGATAGCTACCCATCGCCCCGCTCGGCCGGGATCCTGTCCGCTGCGTCGCCCAGCCCCGCCCGCGAGACCAGCAGTCCGATGATTGGAAGTTCGCCGGCGCTGCGGGCGGCCCTCGAACAGGCGCGGCAGGCGGCGCGCAGCGATGCCGACATCCTGCTGGAGGCGGAAAGCGGCACCGGCAAGGAATTGCTGGCACGGTTCATTCACCAGCAGAGTGCGCGCACGGCCAGGCCGTTTGTCGCCATCAACTGCGCCGCTGTACCCGAGCATCTGCTAGAAGCCGAACTCTTCGGCCATGTCCGCGGCGCTTTTACCGGCGCCCTGGCCAACCACACCGGCAAGTTCGAGTCGGCCAATGGCGGCACCTTGCTGCTGGACGAGATCGGCGAACCGTCCTTGCAGCCCAAGCTGCTGCGGGTGTTGCAGGAGCGCGAGTTCTATCGCCTGGGAGACAGCCGTCCCACCTGTGTCAATGTACGGGTCATCGCCAGCACCAACCGCCCGTTGCAAGGCCTGGTTCGCGACGGGCGCTTCCGCGAAGACCTTTACTACCGTCTCAATGTGATTCCCTTGACCCTGCCGCCGCTGCGCGAGCGCGGCGACGACGTCATCGAGCTGGCCGAATGCTTTGCCGCCAGGTTTGCGGCGCCCAAGGCGCCGCCGGCGATGAGCCGGCATTTTCACGCCGCCCTGCTTTCCTATCCATGGCCCGGCAACGTGCGCGAGCTGGCCAATGCCATGCGCCGCGCCGTGGCTCTGTGTGAAGGCGATGAGATCGACGCTGATGCACTGCGTCTGGGCGCTCCCCCGGCCCTGGGACCGGCGCCCTGGCTCAAGCCCGGACTCTCGTTGCGCGAGGCCGAAAAGGCGCTGCTGGAAATCACGCTCGAAGCTACGGCCGGCAACCGGACGCGGGCCGCGGCCCTGCTGGGAGTGAGCCTGCGCACCGTCCGCAACAAGATTCGCGAACACGGGCTGCCGCCCCGGAGGTTGTCATGAACCTGGTGGAAACTCCCCTGATGCACACCCTGAGCCGCGCCCTCGACCTGACCTCGGCGCGGCAGAGCCTGGTCAGCCAGAATGTTGCCAACATCGACACTCCGGGCTACAAGACGCGGGACATTGATTTCCGCCAGGAGCTGCAGCGCGCCCTGGCCGACGAACAGCTTCCGGAAGTTGCGCCGGTTGTACGCGAGGTCTCAGGGCTGATCGAGCGTCCCGACGGCAACAACGTCAGCCTCGACGAAGAAGCGTCCAACCTGCTGCTTTATCAGCGCGCATACCAGGCGGCAGCACAAGCCATCTCGACCGTGGACCAGATGCTGCAGACAGCCATTCAGATAGGAGCCGGCGTTTGAGGATATCTCCATACACTCAGCAGGAACTCCGGTGTCACGGCGTTGCAGCAGGCTATCTCGCTTGGCGTGGAAGGCGCCAACGGCACCATGTCGCAACAGGACCGCGCCGCGCTGGCCAATCAGGTCCTCGGCATTTCACAGCAGATGCTCGGTGTGGCCAACACGAGCTACAACGGCAGATACCTTTTTGCTGGTACAGCCGATTCCCAGCCGCCTTATGTTGCCAGCCCTGGAGGCATCGCGTATCAAGGCAATGACTCGGTCAACCAAGTCGAGATCGAGGCTGGACAAAGCATTGCTGTCAATCAGCCGGGCAGCCAGTTGTTCTCCGCGGCGGGAGCCAGCGTGTTCCAGGCGCTGAGTGATCTGGCCACGGCGCTGCAGTCCAACAGCAGCACGTCGGACGACATTGCCAATGCCACCAATGAAGTTCGCGCCGCTTACGATCAGCTCAATTGGGCGCGCACCTTTTACGGCAGTACCCTAAACCAGCTCAGTGCAAGTCAGGAGTTCCTCAACACGGAAAAGCTCCAGCTCACGCAGCAGTCAAGCGATCTCGTTGCTGTGGACATCAATCAGGCAGCCACGAGTCTGACCAATGCCGAGACTGCGCGTAACGCTGCGCTGCAAGCCGCAGCCAGCGTCGGGAACCTGAGCCTTTTCAACTACTTGGGAGCGCTCCCGAGGGGGTAACTCGATTTTCGCTCTGTCACTTGGGTCTTGCCGTACCCGATACAAGACTAACCGTTTCAGGATTTTGGAGATTGGGTATTGGATCCAGGTAAGAAATTGGCACGGTCCACTGCGCTCCCGGCTCCTCACTCGTGAAAGAACTTCGCGACGCGCGTCCGTCAGGAGCGCGAGGTGATACGCTGTTCCTACCATGACCGCTGACGAAATCAAACAACTGCTGCGACTGGAGCCGCTGCGCGGCGAGGGCGGCTTCTTCCGTGAAACCTACCGCTCACGCTGGCATGTGGCAGAGGAATATCTGCCGGAGGGGATGCGAGGCTCACGCTCCATCGGCACCGCCATCTACTTCTTGATCACTCCTGAAACCTTTTCAGCGTTGCACCGCATGCCGGGCACGGAGATCTTCCACTTCTACCTCGGCGATCCGGTGGTCATGCTGCAACTGGCGCGCGACGGCACTTCGCAAACCGTCACCATCGGCCCCGATCTGTCCGCCGGACAGCGGCCGCAGGTCGTGGTCCGCGGACATGTCTGGCAGGGAAGCAGGCTGGCTCCGGGCGGCAAGTGGGCGCTCATGGGGACAACGATGTCTCCGGGGTTCGACTACAAGGACTTCGAACTTGGCAAGCGCGAGGAGTTGGCGGCGCAGTATCCGGGCGCGGCGGAGTTGATCCGGCAGTACACGCGTGGGTAGAATCCCCGTCAAGTTGCGGTGCACTTCCCCGTCCCATGACATGCTCTGCCCTTTGATGTGCAGTTGCCCGGCTCGGCAAGTTCGCCATCAGGGCCGATACAGGTTTGGGTGTGCATGCACCAGAAGAGCCCATCGTTGGACGCGGGCACCGAGGAATCATGTTCGGCCAGGATGAACTGGCCTTTCCAACGCAGTGCCGGACAGAGATCGTCGCGGTTGGTGGCAAAGCGATCGGCGTCGGGCGGCGGCATCATGCAGCACCTCCAGTACTCTGGCCGGCGGCTTGCAGGACGGCGCGCTTCACGGCCGCCTTGGTCAGCGTGATCTTGTATCGATTGTGACTCAGCGCACGGGCGCGGACGACCGCAGCGCTGGCAGCAGCCGTCGCGGTCTCCGGCGTAATGCTTTTGCCCACCAGTTCCTGTTGAGAGCCCAGCGAAATCCAAGGCACGGGCGCTACCTGACCCAGCACGACCCGCACATTTTTCACCATGCTGCCATCCATTTCCAGCGCAACGCAGGCGTGCGCCAGCGGCCAGTCAAAGGCAGCCCGCTGTCGGACTTCGTAGCTCGCGGCCCTCAGGTTTTGAGCCGGGGGAGGGACGACAATTTCGATCACCATCTCGCCTGGCTTCAAGTCATGTTCCAATTCGTTCGCTGAGGTCGGAATAATGAAAAATTTTTCCAACGGCACTTCGCGTACGCCGCTGCCCCCAGTCTTCGGTGAATACAGTCGAATCTTCGCACCATACGCGATCAGCACCGGCGCAAGGGTTGAAGGACTGACAAAATACGCTGGCCCGGTGTTTCCCAGGATGGCAGCGTAGCGGTTATCTCCTTCGACCACCATAGATTTGCCATCCGCCGTTTTCGGGATCAGTCCCATGCCATTGCGGAAGTACCAGCAGCGCGGGCGCTGGCACATGTTGCCTCCAATGGTCGCCAGGTTGCGGATCTGGGGACTAGCCGCCTCGTTCGCAGCTTCGCTCAGCGCAGGATAATTCTGGCGAACGCTGCCGTCGCCGGCGAGTTCCGCGACGGTGGTCAGTGCGCCGATGCGCAGGCCATTGCCGGGCTGGTAGCTGATGCCGCGCAGCCCATCGATCTGCTTAATGTTCACCAGGCGCTTGGGGACGACGACGTCGTCCTTCATCAGCGCCAGCAGATCAGTGCCTCCGGCCAGGATGGAGCCGTCATTGGCGAGCAGCGTCGCTACCTGTTCTTTCTTCGTGGCGCTGACGTATTCAAACGCTTGCATGGGCGCCTCCTTGCTCCAGCGCTTCGAGCACGCGCGCCGGCGTGAGCGGCAGGAACGGCACGCGCACTCCGATAGCATTGGCGACCGCGTTAGAGATCGCCGCCCCGGGCGAGACCACCGGCGGCTCGGCCAATCCGATGACACCGCGCTCGTCGTAGCCTTTGCCGGTCATCATGTGTACCTTCAGCTCGCCGATATCGGCGATGCCGGCGAGACGATAGAACTCCATGTTTGGATTCAGCATGCGCCCGGTCACCGGGTCGAGGATCTTCTCCTCGTACAGCGCGTAGCTGATGCCCATGATCATGGCGCCCAGCACCTGGCTTTCGGCGGTCTTCACGTCAATGACGAGGCCGCAGTCCTGGGCCGCGACCATCTTATTGACACGCACGATGCCGGTCTCTGTATCGACCGAGACATCAGCCATTTGTACGCCTCCAACGCCGCTATTGGTGAGATCGGGCGGCTTCTCTTTGTCGGGATTTTTGCCATGCACGGTCATCGGCATCGCGCCTAGCTTTAAGCACGCCTCCTTCCAGGAGAGGCTGCGACTCGGGTCGCTCTTCACGCGGATCGTTCCATTCACCGCTTCCAATTCCTCCGGCTGAGCCTTCAGCGTGGGAGCGACTCTGGCGAAAAGTTGAGATCGCGCATCGACGGCTGCTCGACGCGTTGAGGAACTGACGCCGCCCGTGGTCGTGCTGCCGCCGCTGCCCCCGGAAACCGGATAGCGGTTGTTCCCGATGAGCAGCTTGATGTTCTCCATGGGAATGCCCAGTGTGTCAGCGGCAACAATGGTAATCACAGTGCGGCAACCGGTGCCCAAGTCCTGCGTGCCCATCTTGATCTCGACAGTACCGTCCGGGTAGATTGTGAGATCGCAGTCACTGTTGTGCCCGCGGCCACCCCAGGTGTGCAGGGAAACACCGAGCCCACGCTTGACGGGGCCCGGCGTCTTTTCGCCGCGCGGATGCCAGTTTTTCTTCCACTCCATCAACTCGGCGGCCACTCGCAACTCGTCGCGGTAAGTGTCGGCACGCTTCCCGGTGAGGGCCAAATTGCGCGTGATGAGTTCCACCGGGTCCATGTTCATCTTGGCCGCCAGGTCTTCGATGGCCCCCATCGTAATGACCGCGGCCTGCGGATGGGTGGGTGCGCGCCACGCACGTGCGCTTCCCTGATTGGTGGCAATGGCAACGTTCTGTTTATGCTGGTTGGGAATATCAAAGATGTAGGGCAAGGGAGGCGTTCCGCCCCCGCCCATACCGCCCGTTCCCCAAGAGCTTGAGTGCCAGGCGAGGAAGTTTCCGTCTTTGTCGGCGGCTATCTTCACGCGCCCGTATCCCGAGGGGCGCATGCCCGCGACCTCCTGGTCGGCGGCACGTTCCAGCATGATCTTTACCGGCTTGCCTCCGGCTGCCTTGGAAAGGTGCACCGTAGCCATGCCCCAGCGGTCAGGTCCCCACTTGCTGCCAAAGCCGCCACCGACGTACTGCTCTAACACCTGAATATTGCCGGCAGGAATTCCCAGGGGCTCAGCGACCTGGGGTGCGACTCCAGATACATTCTGGGTCGAGATGTGCACCACCATTTCCTTTTCGCCAGTCCACTCCGAGGCCATGCCGTGCGTTTCGAGACAGCAATGGGTGATGCAGGAAGCGCCGTAAAGCCCCTCGCTGACGGCCGCAGCACCGGCGAATGCCTTGTCGGGATCGCCCTGCTTTTGAACCGCAGTCTTCTTGTACGGAGACTTCGAGGCAGTAGCAGCTTCAACGAACTTGGCATCTCGCAGCGCCTGGATCACGCTTGCGCTCGTGCCCGATTCCTGCATCGCCTTCAGATACTTGTCGCTGGGCTTGAAGCTGATGCCGTTCTTCTTAATGGTCGCGATGACCTGCTCGTCGGGAACTTGGTTGTCCTCCAAATCTTCGAAATCGTCCTGAGTTAACGGCCCCGTATTGAGGGCGACATCCTTGGGCGGCTCTGCGTCAGAAACGAAATGCGGAAGAACTTCATACTGCACCTTAATGGTGCGAATCGCATCCTCCGCAGCTCCCTCGTCGAGGGCGGCAACCGCCGCAACTTCGTCGCCGGCCCAGAAGATTTCCGTTCCCGGCTGCTGAATGATTCTTACCGCTTTGACGCCCGGCATCTTCTCCGCAGCGCTCGTGTCGACGCTGATGATTTTCGCGTGAGCATAAGGGCAGCGCAAGATCTTTCCTGCCAACAGGCCGTCTGGGTTGTAGTCATACGTGTATTTGGCACGGCCGGAAGCCTTTACCGGCCCATCGACGCGCGAAATCCGCTTACCCAGCAGGGGACGAGTTGCAGGATCAGGCCAGGAATACTCGCTCATGACGTTCTCACTCCTCCCACAGTTGCAAGCGCGACGGCGCGGATTCCGTCGTATGTCCCACAGCGGCAGTAATTGCCGCTCAATCCGCGGCGGATATCATCCGCTGTTGGGTGCGGATGTTGCTCCAGAAAATGCGTTGTGGCAACGATGAACCCCGGGGTGCAGAAGCCGCACTGTTGCGCATCGTGATCGACGAAGGATTGCATGACCGGAGTCAAGGCCTCACCTTCCGTCATCCCTTCGATGGTCGTAATCTTCGCTCCCTGAGCGTCGATTGCCAGAATTGAGCAGGCGTACACTATCTTGCCGTCCATCAGTATCGTGCACGCGCCGCAAGCCCCGCGATCGCATACGCGCTTGGCGCCGGTCAAGTTGAAGGTGTCACGCAGCGCATCGAGCAGAGTCACTCGCGGCTCGAGTTGCGCCTGAAGTTGCTTTCCGTTCACCGAGAGCTGCACCGGCACTTTGCCAGGACCGTGTACGGGAACTTCTTCTCCCGCAACCTGGATCACGGTCGGCCCGACAAGCATTGGCACCGCGACCCCGATGCCGGAGATTTTCATGAAGTCGCGTCGCGTCACCCCCGCGGTCAACTCGGGTTTGCGGGCATCGTCGTCTTTCATAGCGCCTCCGTCCCTGCAGTCTGCGAGTATAACTCTGTCGCAGACACGACCGCACAGGCGAGGGATGGAGAGTCATCCCCGCAGGGATGGTTTGCAGAAAATTGGCGGGTCGTTGCGGCGACCCGCCGTCAAGGAAAACGCAAAGGGCGTTCTTACATTTTCTTCAAGGTGTGGATGTACTTCGCCAGGTCGTTGATCTGGGATTCGGTCAATTTGCCTTTGTAGGCCGGCATCTTGCCTTTTCCGTTGGCAATGGCCGCCGCAAGATCAGCGTCCGACATCTTCTGGACATCGGGACCGGTCAGGTTGCTGCCCATCGGGGCTTTGCCCATGCCATCGGCGCCGTGGCACATGGCACACTTCGCCTTGTAGTCCGCGGCGGCGTCGGCCGCAGCCACCGGCGGCAACGCCAATGCAAACACCAGGCTGAGCAGAGCGAGTGTTACAACCAATCTCTTGGTCATCGTTGCGTTCCTTTCCTCCACCAGAGCCCGCTGAGGGCCGAATATGAACAAAAACGCCGCAAAAAGACGGCGAAAAACAATGTACTCCCCGAAGCACGTTTTGGCCATACCACTTCCGCATAACCACTTCCGCATAAGGTGCGTGGGAAAATACACGGCAGGAGGGTCATATGCCGCTGGGATTTTCCCGAATTAAGAACGCTGGCCTCCGCTGCCTCCGATAAGCCAATTTTTATCATATACTTAGCGTAACTTGAAGAGGCCGGAAGGTTTGGCATTTCTCATGCCTTTACGAAACCTGACACCGTTTTGTCGGAGAGAGACCCGTGGAACCGACTTTGGCAGTGATCGGCCTCAATTTCCGGACGTCGCCCGTTGCCGTCCGAGAACGATTCTGGATCAGCGAACCCCGGCGTTACGAAGCCTTGCGCCAACTCGTACGGTCTGAAGGCATTGAGGAAGTTATTGTTCTGGCGACATGCAATCGCACTGAGTTCATACTGTGGGCCAGCGACGTCCCCACCGCTGCCAATTCCGTGCTGCGCTTCCTGACGCAGGAATACCAGCTTAGACTCTGCGAATGGTCACATTTTTATCGCCTGATGGACGACGTTGCATTGACCCACATTTTCCGCGTTTGCTCCAGCCTGGATTCGATGGTTTTGGGCGAGCCCGAAATTACCGGGCAGGTGAAGCAGGCCTGGGCGCAGGCGCAGGAAGTGGGAACGACGGGGCGTTTTCTGGATGCAGTGATGCAGAAAGCTCTGACCGTCTCCAAGCGGGCACGCAGCGAGACGGCAATCGGCTCGTCCGCGGTCTCGGTTCCGTACGCTGCGGTGGAGCTTTCGCGGAGCGTGCTGGGAGAGCTCAAGGGCCGTGAGGTTCTGCTCATAGGCGCCGGCAAGATGAGCGACCGGGCGGCGCATTACTTGATGAAAGCCGGCGCCGACCGCGTAAAGATCATGAACCGCACTTTGAGCAATGCGGAAGATATGGCAACGAAGATGGGAGCAACCGCGGTCCCACTCGAAGACCGCATGAAATATCTGCAGACGTCCGACATTGTTGTAAGCTCCACCACTTGCCCACAGTACATCCTGAGCCGTCCTGAAGCCGAACTCATTGTGAGTCAACGCAAGGGCAAGCCTATTGTGATGATTGACATTTCGGTTCCGCGTGATATCGACCCGGCGGTGCGGGAGGTCGAGGGGATTCATCTGTTCGACATGGATGACCTCGAGGGTGTGGTGCAACGCAACGCCGTGGGCCGCCAGACTGCTGCTGAGGCTGCGGAAAAGATCGTGCAGCAGGAAGTACACGGTTTCCGTCGTAAACTGATGGCAGAACGGGTGGTACCCACGATTGTGGCCCTGCGTCAGCGTCTCGACGAACTTTGCCGGCAGGAACTGGAGGTCCTTCGCAAGGAATTCGGGCCCTTCACCGAAGACCAGGACGAAGCTCTGACCACTTTGACGAACCATATCACGCAACGAATTGCAGGTTCGCTGGCCCGTGAATTGAAGGAACTGCCGGAAAGGCACGAGCAAGATGTGCTGACCGCTGCCGTGAGCCGCCTTTTCCAACTCGAGCAACCGTCGCCAGCTGCAGCTGATGTCAAGAATTAGCTAAGGAGTAGAAATGCCACAAGCCGTAGACAACAAAAACAACACTACCGGCTTCACGAGCTTGCAAGCTTATACGCTGGCAGTGATCACACTGGCCATCGGAATTGCGGTCGGGTACTTCGCCCGCGGCTCGGCCCCGGCGTCCATCCCCAACGAGAGTGCGCAGGCGGCTGCGGCCCCGGCAGGAATGAGTGGCGGAGGCGCAATGGGCGGAGCACAGTTGCCGGGCATCGGCAGCACGCAACAGCAACAGCCTGCTTCGCCCGAAATGATGGCCAAAGCAGTCGAGCCGCTGCTGGCCCAACTGAAGACCAATCCGAATGACCTCGACACACTGGTGAAACTCGGCAATCTCTACTACGACGGGCAAGCCTACCCGCAGGCCATCGAAAGCTACCAGAAAGCTCTAAACATCCAGCCGAATAACGCCGACGTCATTACTGACATGGGCACGGCGTACTGGTACACGGGCAATCCCGACAAGGCGATCGCCTACTTCGAAAAGGCCCTGGCCCTCCGGCCCAATCATCCGGGCACACTGTTTAACCTGGGGATCGTGCGGTGGCAGGGCAAGAAGGATCCGAAAGGCGCAATCGTGGCTTGGGAAAAGCTGCTGCAAACCAACCCGGATTATCCACAGAAGGACCAAGTACAGATGTTGATTGAGCGCGCCAAGATGCACGCCAACGGAGCCACTACCACCAAGGGTTAATCGAGAGACACCGAACGCGATGCGCGCGTGGGGGCACACAAAACGTGCCCCGACTTTTCGCTAAACGTCGGTAATGATTTTATGCACTAACGGCTTGAGTTTTGCGGGCGGGGCACTCCCAATGTCGTAACTCTCTTCGATTAACATTCTCGCCCGCAACAAGTTCTCATCCGTACTGTGGTGAATTGTGCATAGCACTTCGCTCTTAGCCACCGCATCGCCAACTTTCTTGTGAAGCACCAGGCCGACCGCGTGGTCGACCGAATCCTCGGCTCGCTCGCGACCGCCACCCAGTGCCACGCAGGCCGTGCCCATCTGTTCGCAATCGATGGCAACGACGTAGCCATCGCGAGCGGCTTCGATGACATTCGTCGAGCGCGCCTGGGGCAGGAGCAGACTGTTGTCCACGATGCCGGGATCGCCGCCTTGCAGTCGGACCATTTGGCGAAACTTCTCCAGCGCCGGTCCGGTTGCGATTAAACTCGCACGCCAGACTTCGCCCTTCCTCCAAACTGTGGGTCCTTCTGCCGAGGTAAAACATCCACCCCGCCAACTCGATGCACAACTCGCGTAGATCATCGGCGCCCTGCCCGTGCAGCACGTCGAGTGATTCCCGCACCTCCAGCGCATTGCCCACGTGCGTTCCCAACGGCTGGTCCATGTTGGGTAAAAAGCGCGACGTCCCTCACGCCCATGCGACGAGCTGTCTCGACCATCAATTCGGCGAGATGCACGGCATCCTCTTCTTGCTTCATGAAGGCGCCCGAGCCGGTCTTGACGTCGAGGACCCGCGCCGATGCCTTCCGCCAGCTTTTTGCTGATGATGGAGGCGCATATCAGGGGTGGGCTTTCGACCGTGCCAGTGAAGTTTCTCAGCTGATACAGCTTGCCATCAGCGGGGGCGATTTCTTCTGTCTGGCTGATGATGGCGCAGCCGCACTCTTCCAGCGTGCACCGGAATTGCGTGGTCGACAGGTTCACCTTGAAACCGGGAATCGCCTCGAGTTTGTCGAGTGTGCCGCCAGTGTGCCCCAATCCGCGCCCGCTGATCATCGGCACCACCAGTCCGCCCGCCGCCACCAGAGGCGCCAGAACCAGCGAGGTCTTGTCCCCCACGCCACCGGTGGAATGTTTGTCAACTTTTCCGGCAGGAATATGGGCCAAATCCGAGATCTCGCCGGAGCGCAGCTTTGCCTCCGTCAGATGAGCGGTTTCGGCACGCGACCACCCTCACACATGCGCAGCCATTAGCCAGGCAGCAGCCTGATGGTCGGGGATATGTCCTAAGGTGTAGCTGTGTACGAGATGCTCGATCTCTTCCCGCGAATGTTCGTGGCCATCGCGCTTCTTGCGGATGCGATCGACTGCGTGAAATCTGTCGTGTGACTGATTTTCTCGGTGTCTGGTCATCGGTGGCGAAATCTGGTATTCGGCCCGGCTTCAAAGCCGCTGTAGTTCGTGCAGGGTGCGCGCGTTCTCCACGTTGCCGGTGTTGAGCGTGGTTTTTGGTTCCAGCAGCACCACGTGGGTCTCCTCCGCAGCGGAGGGAAAATGCTCCACGCCCCGCGGAATGATGATGAACTCGCCCGGATTCACGATGAACTCGCGCTCAACGGCGTTCTCGCGCACACGCATGCGCATGGCCCCCTTCAGACCCAGAACAATTCATCTTCATTATCGTGGTGATGCCACATGAAGTCACCCTGAAATTTAACCAGCTTCACATACATGTCGTTGATCTCACCAACAATCTTCGGGCTGTATTGGTCGTTGAACAGCGAGAACTTTTGCGCGAGATTGACCTTGTCCATCACGAAAACTCCTGAAAGCGGTGTGTATGGATTGAGTTTACAGACTTGTTGGCAAAGACTCACTGCAGTCCGCATACATGCCATGCGTTGCTGACCGTTTACACCCTGGCCCTGTGCCTGCGATTAGAATGGCAGGAACAAGAAGTAACGGGAACGACTGCCAAGGAGAATCCGGTGGAAAAACCGCTCTGCTTTGTGCTGATGCCGTTCGGAATCAAGAAGGACCCGGGCGGCGGTCCGGACATCGATTTCGATCCCATCTACGAACAGGCAATCCGGCCCGGCATTGAGTCTGCCGGAATGGAGGCCATCCGTGCCGATGCCGAGCGCACGGGAGGCATCATCCACAAGGCGATGTTCGAAAGGCTGTTGCTGTGTGACTACGCCGTCGCCGATCTTACCACTGCCAACGCGAATGTGTTCTATGAGCTGGGAGTGCGCCATGCCGCCCGGCCATCGACGACCGTATCCATTTACGCCCTCCGCCAGAAGCTTCCGTTTGATACGAATTTCATGCGATGTGTCACCTACGAACTGGCCAATAACAACAGCTTCGGGCCGGCTCAGGCCGCTGCCCTGAAGGCAAGTGTTGCGAGCAGGCTAACGGAGCTTAGAGAAATGGCGCGAACGGAACCGGCCGTGGACAGCCCCATCTTCCAGCTCTTGAATGGTTATGGGGCACCGGACATTGCCCGCCTTAAGACCGACACCTTCCGCGATCAGGCCCGGTATTCGTCCGACGTGAAGAAAAACCTGGCCACTGCGCGCAGGCAACGCGATGTGGCTGCAATCGAGCAGATCGAGACTTCTTTCGGAAGCTTCGATGCCGTGGAGTCCGGTGTCCTGGTTGATCTCCTCCTCAGCTACCGGGCTGTCTCCGCCTGGCAGAAGATGGCGGACTTGTATCAGCGACTTCCCACGGCTTTGCAGCGCTCCATCATGGTGAGAGAGCAATTTGGATTTGCCTTAAACCGATTGGCGCGCCGGGACGAAGCGCTTCAGGTTCTTCAGGGGGTTGTCGACGAGCAAGGCCCCAGTTCAGAAACCTGTGGCTTGATCGGCCGCATCTACAAGGACCGCTGGGTGGAGGCCCGCACTGAGGACAATCCGTATCTCGCGCAGGGGTATCTTGACGAGGCGATTACCTGGTATGGGCGGGGTTTTGAGGCGGACTGGCGGGATGCCTATCCGGGAATCAATGCCGTGACTTTACTGGATGTGCGCGGTGATCCAGAGTCTGAAAAGAAGAAGGCCGAGATACTTCCGGTGGTTCGCTATGCAGTGAACCAGAGGCTGCGAAGTACCAAGCCCGACTACTGGGATTACGCGACGCTTGTCGAGCTGGCGGTTCTGGATAACGACCAGGTTTCGGCGTCACGGCTCTTGGGAAATGCTTTGGCTGTTCAGCGTGAACCCTGGGAATCATTGACGACCGCAAACAATCTGAGCGTAATCGCCGAGGCCCGCACCGCCCGTGGAGTGGCTCAGGACTGGGTCACTGGTATTATCAATGCCCTGAAAACCGCAGGGACGAAGCCCGCGAATGCTCCGAAATGAGCTCGCCGCTTACGGCCGAGAGCGCGTAGCGTCACTGCCAATCCCGCAATCCCGGCACGCCGCCCACTCCCACGGCTTGGGTGGCGCCGCGAGCGATCGCGTGTGCAACGGCGTCAGCCGCGGCCGCTCCAAGTGCATTCACATCTGCGGGCAATTCTCCAACCGATAGCGCGAAGACCACGTCGCCATCGAAGCGGGTGTGTGCCGGCGAGATTACTCGCGGCATGCCAGTCGCCGCCATGGTAGCCAGTCGCTGAGCTTCATGTTTCGTCAGCGCCGCGTTGGTGGCGACAGCCACCAGCACTGTGTTCGGATCTTCGAACCCCTTGCGATGTACTCCTCGCCGCATCGAGGCAGCGGTGTCGGCAAAGTCGCGCGAGTCGCTAGATGCCCTTGCGCCGGCGATAATGTTACCCGTTTCCAGATCGCGAACGTCACCGAAAGCGTTAACCGCAGCCAGCGCTGAAATGCGCAAGCGTTTGCCTGAGCCATCGGCGGCCGCGACTTCTTCCGTCCAACATCCGATGCCTGCTTTCATCGCACGCTCCATGCCAAAGAGCTTTCCCACCGTCGCGCCTGTGCCCGCGCCCACATTGCCTTCTGCTACCGGCGCATTGATATCGGCCTGCGCCGCGGCCTCGGTCGCCATGTAGCCCATCCCGGCATCGGGGCGCCGCTTGGGATCGCCGATGCGCAGATCGAAAAGAATGACTGCAGGCACGATCGGCACTTTCACGACTCCCGTGTCGAAGCCGATACCGCGCTCCTCGCACCACTGCATCACACCGCCGGCTGAATCGAGGCCAAAGGCACTCCCGCCGGCGAACACGAGCGCGTGAATGTGCTCGACAATATGCCCTGGACGCAGCGGTTCTATCTCGCGCTCACCCACGGCGCCACCGCGGACATCACAGGCAGCGACCGCACCACGCTCGCATAGCAGGACGGTGCATCCGGTCAGCGCCGACTCGTCCTGCGCGTGCCCGATTCTTAATCCCGGGATTGCTCCAAATCCGGCTCCCATGTGCCTCCCACGGCCATTCTAAAGAAGATGGGTCTCCGCATCCCACTGCTCTTGCCGTGTAGAATCCACTCACATGCCGACTCCGGCCGAGCACAGCTCCAGCGAAGAAGGCGGCAGTTTTCGCACGCGGGTGTTGCGCAGCCTGCGTCCCTCTCACCGGCACACTGAGTTATCGGCCACCCTGCTGCTGATGGTGGCGGTCATGCTATCGCGCATCATCGGCTACCTGCGCGAGGCCTACATCGCGTGGGCCTTCGGCGCCGGGCTCAACACCGACGCCTATGTCGCTGCGTTCAACCTCCCCGACTTTCTCAACTACATTCTCGCCGGCGGGACGGCGTCCATCACCTTTATCTCCATCTACACGCGTCATACCTCGCGCGGTCGCAACAAGGAGGCGCAAGACGCCTTCAACTCCACCATTACCATCATGACCTCGGTGGTGTGCCTGGGCACGGTGCTGCTGGAGATCTTCACTCCTCAGATTGAGCGGCTCATCTTCCCGCACTTCTCCTCCGAGCAAATGGCGTTATGCGTACACCTCACACGCATCCTGCTGCCGGGACAGGTTTTCTTCTACGCCGGCGGCATCATTTCGGCAGTCCTGTACTCGCGACGGATGTTTCTGTACCCCGCGCTCAGCCCGATCCTCTATAACGTATTCATCATCCTCGGCGGCGTGGTGGGCGCGCGCCGCATCGGGATTGAGTCGCTCGCCTATGGTGCTCTCGTGGGGGCGATTGTCGGTCCGTTCCTCATCAACGCTATCGGCGCTGCGCGCGACGGCCTCTCCTACCGGCTGAATTTCGGCTTCGGCAATCCTGAGTTTCGCGAGTGGGTGCGACTTTCCATTCCTCTCATGCTCGGCGTGTCGCTGGTCTCTGCCGATGACTGGATCTTGCGCTACTTCGCCTCCGGCGGCACGGGCGACATTACGCGACTGAACTATGCCAAACGTCTGTTCGCCGTGCCCATCTCGATCCTGGGACAAGCCGCCGGGCAGGCGTCGATGCCGTTCTTTGCCCGACTCTTCGGCGAGGGCAAGCGACGGGAATTCGCCGACACCGTCAATCAATCCGTTTTCCGGATTTCGGCGGCCTCGTTTCTTTCCACCGCCTGGATGATGCCCGCCGCACTGCCGCTGATTGACCTTGTCTATCGCCGCGGCCGATTCACCTTTCAGGACTCGCGCGAGACGGCAGTTTACTTCTTCTGGTTTGCCCTGTCGCTGGCGCTGTGGTCGGCGCAGGCACTCTACGCCCGCGCCTTTTACGCCGCCGGTGATACCCTCACTCCGATGATCGCAAGCACCATCATCGTTGCTGCGTCGTTGCCGATCTACTCGGCGCTCTTCCACCGCCTCGACGTTAAGGGACTCGCCATCGCCTCCGACATCGGTATCCTGATGCACACCATCGCCCTTGCCTGGCTGCTGAACCGAAAAAAGCTGGTCATGCTTAGTGGCGTGCCGTGGCTGGAGATGATGAAAACGCTCGGAACTGCGGTGCTGGCGGCAGCGCTATGTTTCGCCGCCGGCCGGACGGTCGCGGTCACTGGCCGTCGCGAAGACGACGTCTTATCACTGGCTGTCATCAGTGCGGCATGGCTGGCCGCCGTGGCGTTAGGCCTATGGCTCACGAAGTCCGATCTGCCGCGCGAGTTGCGCCGCAAGAAAGCTCCGGCCACGCCAAACATCACCGCGCCCGAGTCGGTGGTAGAGAGGACGAGGGGAGGAGTGGAGCCCTAGGTCTTTGTGCGTTTAGCTGACAGCCGAGGGCTTACCTCATTACCCGCATCAGCGACCAGTCGTAGGCGAAATGCTTGCCGCAATCGAGGCAAACCACGTAGTGTCCCGAGTCATCGCTGGTGACCGCTTCCCACTCGGTATGACGGGAGTCGTTGCGTCGCGTGGACACCGCGGGAAAGGGTTGTGAAATGTGGTTGTGGCGGCAGCTGACGGCCAGGAGCTGAAGTACTCTCTCCCACATTGTGGTACGCCTTTTATGACGAAGGGTATTGCGGGCGGCAGGGCTGTACCACCCGCACTGTGAGACTCGCTCCAAAACGGCGCGTTGTCAAGCAAAAGATTAAGTTCGCGCCATTATTTCTCGTCCGGCTCGGGCCTACGGCCAGGAATCCCTTCTGGGAATGGCTAGACCCGGGCGGCAGCAGCAGCCGTTGCTGAATCCCCCGTGGGCGTCGCTCCCATCTCCTTGGACTCCCCGTTGGCCTTCTGGCCGGGCTTGCGAATGTCAATCCCGCCCTTGAAGTAAGCGCCGTCTTCAATGCTGATGCGCTGGGCCACTACGTCGCCGGTGAGCGAGCCCTCACCCCGGATATCTACCCGGTCGCTGGCCGTGAGGTTGCCGCGGACCTTGCCCAGCACGACAATCTCTCGCGCGGAAATATTGGCCGAGACCACCCCGTTGCGGCCCACGGTGACCCGATTACCCGGCAGGTTGATAGAGCCCTCCACGCGGCCATCAATGTAGAGCGACTCCGAGCCCGTAACTTCGCCCTTAATGACCAGCGACTTGCCGAGCGTGGCCTGCTCCTGGGTGTTGAGCGCCGGCGTAGCAGGACGCGGCGTGCTCTGCGGTTCGGGAGCCGGTGGCGTGTAGCTGCGCTGCGGCTCAGGGTTGGAAGTTGGGACAGGGGACGGAGGGTTGGTCGGTTTCCACATATGGGTAATCAAGATCCTTTCTGAAGTAATCGCACTTGGAGAGGCACTCCTGTTGGCCAAACCGACTCCCGCTTGTCTTCAGATGCTGGTTTGGTACAGACGTGACGCACCGCCGGGTACGCGCCCCTCTTGCGATGTAATTATTGCTACCATACAGCGAGTTCACGAAAGAGGGAATACCTGCGTACGGAATTCACGTTGCGGAGTGTGCACAAAGTAACGTGACCGGTTCACGCTTGCGCGACTCTGGAGGCTCTGCCACCGCGAATCTGCAAATCCGCGGTTTGTCTTGCACATGATTACTGACCAAGCCATCCTGCGCCACATTGAACGCCAGCCGCACCGCTCGGCGGGGTTCAAGCAGCTTGTACGTGAGATGAGCGTGCGCGGCGACGATCGGCGGCTGCTTGCCGAGTGCCTCCAGGCGCTGGTCAAGAGCGGTCGCCTCATTGAAGCGGGACGCGACCGCTATATGCTTCGTGAGCATGCTGCCGTCCATCAGAACCTGGTCGCCGGACGCCTGACCATGCACCGTGACGGCTACGGTTTCGTCATCCCCAATGCCGGTCAGGGTGGGGGGCAAATCACCGCCGACATCTTTGTTCCTTCATCAGCCATCGGCTCGGCCATGCACGGCGACCAGGTGTTGACGGAAGTCGGCCGCCGGAAAGAAGACGGCCGCGCCGAAGGCCGCATCCTGCGGGTGCTGAGCCGCGGTAATCCGACGGTAGTTGGCACCTTCCACTACGGCGCACGGTACAACTACGTCACGCCGATGGACGAAAAGATCACGCAGGAGGTCATCATCCCTCGCGGCATGGAGTGGCCGCTCGAAGCTCGCCCTCCCGCGCGGGCGCCCCACCCTTCTCGACGTCCTTTGACGAAAGCGTGGGAGAGAGATCGCGTACTTGGCCAAGAGGCTCGCCGCCGCGACTGGGACGATCTCGAAGGCCTGGTCGTGGACGTCGAAATTACCGAGTGGCCCTCGCCGACGGAGAATCCACGCGGGCGAGTCGTCGACGTCCTCGGCTACGAAGACGACTTCGGCGTAGACGTCGAAATCGTCATCCGCAAGTACCATCTCCCGCATCGCTTTCCCGTTGAGGTGTTACAGGAGGCGCAGCAGTTTGAGCCGGTCATCTCCGCCAAAGAGTTGCGGCACCGTCACGATTACCGTGCGCTGCCCATCGTCACCATTGACGGCGAGACCGCGCGCGACTTCGATGACGCCGTTACCGTCCGCCGCCTGTCGAATGGCAACTTCGAACTGCAAGTGCACATCGCCGACGTGGCTCACTACGTACGCGAAGATTCAGCGATTGACCTGGAAGCCCGGCTGCGGGCCACCTCCGTCTATTTTCCCGATCGAGCCGTTCCCATGCTGCCCATGGAGCTATCCACCGACCTGTGCAGCCTGCGGCCGCAGGTGGACCGCCTGGTGCTCTCCTGCGTGATCGAGATTGACCACCAGGGCGAGATCGTCGGCTACACGTTGAGCGAGGGCGTCATCCACTCAGCCGAGCGCATGACCTATACCAACGTCAACCTGATCCTCGAACGCGACCGCGCCCTGCGCACGCATTATCACCGGCTGGTGGACGTCTTCGAGTTGATGCGCGAGTTGGCGATGCTCCTGAACCGCAAACGCGTACGGCGAGGCTCCATTGACTTCGACCTCCCCGAGCCGGTGATCGAGTTCGACGAGCACGGGCTGATGCAGGGAATCACGCGCTCGGAGCGCAACATCGCCCACCGTATCATCGAGGAGTTCATGCTTTCGGCCAACGAGTGCGTCGCCAGCTACCTCGAGAACAAGCACGTCGCGTCGCTGTACCGTATCCACGAGAAGCCCGATCCCAGGCGGGTTTATGACTTCGAGACCATTGCCGCCAGGTTTGGATACTCGCTCGGCGTCGGCCCGCTGCCCATCAAACGCGTACAGATGCGTGCTGAGCGCCGCGAGCGTTACGGTACCGGACGCCGGCCGCAGACTATCGAGATCCCAGAAGACATCCACATCACCCCTCGCATGTATCAGAAGCTGACGCAGAAGATCGCTGGCACGCCCGAGGAGCGCATCCTGTCGTACCTTATGTTGCGGTCACTGAAGCAGGCACGCTACTCCGAGAAGAACGCTGGCCACTTCGCGCTGGCCGCCCCGACCTACACCCATTTCACTTCGCCCATCCGGCGCTATCCCGACCTCATCGTGCATCGCATTTTGAAGGAAGTGCTGCGCGATTCGGCAGAGCGCGAAGAGCACGGCGTGCCGAGTGGCGTCGGCAACGTGGCCCATAGCGAGACAGTGTCGACATGGTCGAAGCGTCAGTCCCATCCAAAAGGTGCCATCCTGAGCGAGTCCGCCGCCGCTGCACGCGGGCGCGGGCGAGTCGAAGGACCCCTACATCGGCGGGATGCTCCAACGGCTCCTTTGGGTGAACAGGATGGGCACAGCGGTCCTATTCCCGAGGACGTTCTGCACGACATCGCCGAGGAATCCAGCCAGTCCGAACGGCGCGCAGACGACGCCGAGCGCGAACTGATGGAGTGGAAGAAGGCGAAGTTCATGGAAGAGCGGGTCGGCGAGGAATTCGATGGCCTGATCGTGAGCGTTACCAAGTTCGGTATGTTCGTCGAACTCACTGACATGTTCATCGAGGGACTGGTGCCGTTAGGTTCGCTCAACGACGATCGTTACGTCTATCACGAGAACACACGTCAGATCATCGGCCAGCGCACCCGCAAGACCTACTCCCTCGGCGACCCCATCCGCGTATTGGTGGACCGCATCGACCGCACACAGCGGCGGGTCAACTTCGCCATCGTTGAGGAGCGACCTGCGCGCGGCAAACGCAACAAGTAAGTCCGGGCAGAAGCACCGACAAAAGCTCGCGTCCTGAATTTACTTGTCATCCGGAGCGACGAGGTCGTCCTGCCTCCGCGGAACGACCGAGGAATCGACGGACCTGCTTGTATGAGAGGTGCGAGCGTTATCGGGCTTGCTGGAGTGCAAGCCGGGACTTACTGCATCTCCGCGCGTTTCGCGCCGCACGGTGAATGGCGCTTGGCGGAATTTTCCGTCTGCCAGGAAACGGCCTGCCACTTGGCAGCGGCAATCTGCATTCTCGCGCTTTGGGCAGCCATCCGTTGCGCCATAGCGGCAGCCTGTGCCTGCATCCTGCGGTCCAGTTGCGGCACATCAATGGAAACCACCGTCGTCATGTTCTTCTGACGGGCCAACTCATCGCGCATCTTCAATGCCTCGCGATGGGCGCGCTCAGCCTCGCGCCTCGCAACGTCGCGGGCGCGGTCCGCTGCAATCTGACTCTGCCGGGCCGCTTCTTCCGCGGCCCTCGCCTGCAGCACCGCAATGGGCATGTTCATTTCGGCGAGCATCTGCGCCTCTTCCGGATCGGTCTGATGGAAGCGGGGGTTAAGCTTGGCGAGCACGTGGGAGACAATAGCGGGAAGCGCGACCCGTAAGACATGGTCATCGCGCTGCAGTGAAAGCTTCTGCAGCGACTTTAACCCGCTAGAGAATCCCGCGAAGGTCGCTATCAATGCCAGGGCCACGACCAGGTATCTGCGCTCCATACCGCCTCCTCATGCACCTAAGACGGGCGAGCCAGCGGATGGTTAGATTATTTGTGATCAACGGCTACCGCTGGTTAACACCGCTTTGAAGTTGGCAAGTACAATTTGATGACCAGGCCGCAGTATCTTGCAAGTTATTGATATGAAGCCTGTTATGTCCAGGCACGAGAAGGTGGTCGAAGCCGCTGCCGTCCGCATTCAAGACGCAATGTCCGCCAGTGGACGCTTCAGACGATGGCGCGCGAAGCAAGGCGCCAGGCTTTGGCGCCGTACAGGTGTTCTTGCTGGCAGTCGAGCCGCTCGCGACGGCCAATTGCCGATTTCCGCATCTCGGCCAGTTGGCCGCGAAGGCGCATGAGGTTCTGGCGATAGAGCTCCAGCGTGGCGCCAATTTCCTGGCTCGTGCTGTTCAGCCCGCCGTCGAGCATGATCCCGACTGATGTCAGCGCCTCATGGAGCTGCAAAAGCTCGCGCAGCTCCTCGGGCCCGGCGCTGGATTCGCCCGAAAAGCGGTCGAAAAACTTGGCGAGGCAGGCGTTGGCACGCTGCAACAACTCCAGGCCAGCGCTGTCGCTTATGCGCTCCATACCGATGTAGGACCTCCGTCGTCGGGATTGCCGTGAGCAGGCGGCACAGGTTCAACAGCCCGAGCCAATGGCGGGGGGCTCAGTTGCTTCCCGGCTTCCACCCAGCAGTCGCGCACCTCCGTCATGAACCGGATTGGTTGCTGCATCAGCTCGGGCGAGCTGTGTAGCTGTGCTTCCAGGAGCTTTCCCCGGACCAGGTTATAGAACTGCTCGAACTGCCGCGCGACCTGTCCACCTTTTTCAAAGTCGAGTGTGCCCTGCAACTGTTGCAGCACCAGCATCGCATGGCGAACGGCTGCAGCCCGCTCCTCGATATCGCCGGCCGCGGCGGCAGCGCGGCGCATGTCGTCGATCGCCGTGTCGAACAGAATGACCACCAGCTCGAGGGGAGTGGCTCCGCGCACTGCATTTTCCCGGTAAGTCAGTTTCGCTTCCAGCGCGTTCTTCATGGCGGCTAGCTGCTCTTACTGCTGGACAGGCTATTGAGTTGCGAGGAGAGCTGTTGCATCAGCAAAGGATATTGCTCCAGAACAGCGTTCAGCGCGCTGTACTGCTGGGTCAGCTCCTGCTGCACCGTGTTCGTGCGCGCCTCGAAATCGTTAATGTCGTTGGTGAGCGACCGGCTGGTCTGTTGCAGCCCGGTCACCGCCAGCGCAATCGGTCCCTCCGTCACGTCAGTGATCTGCATCATCTGGTTGCCGAAGAAGCTGCCAAACCCCTGCGGCGAAAGTGACTGAAAGAAGTTCTGAAAGTCCTGGTAGTGGTTATTCAGGGCGTCGTTAAACACTTTCGAGTTCACCTGCAGGGTGCCATCGTCCTGCATTTCGAGGCCCAGCGACTGCAGGTTCACGTATTGCCCCGTCCGGCTGACCGAATAGGAGATGGCGCTGAGCGGTGCGTTTTGCAGGCTACGCAGACCGTCATTGCCGGCCAGCGGGCCTTCCTGCGCATTGGCATCGACGGAAAACTGGCTGTTAATGTCGCCGATGACCGTGTTGTACGCGGAGACGAAATTAT
>Ga0335082_10000887_pt1 | contig 31487 bp, 34 predicted proteins | sample Lox_Sample_41_FD_206718 | JGI IMG/M metagenome (GOLD analysis project Ga0335082, IMG submission 206718) | Soil microbial communities from Loxahatchee National Wildlife Refuge, Florida, United States - Lox_Sample_4.1 | ecosystem: Environmental > Terrestrial > Soil > Wetlands | place: USA... | reverse complement strand
CGGCGGTCTGCCATTTGACCTTGGAAATGTCGATGCCTTCCTTGGCCATTTCGTAGAGCGGCGAAAGCTCGCGCAGCTTCGTGACCACCTGCACCATCTTGTCGATCACGTAATCCACTTCTTCCTGGGTCGTGAAGCGCCCCAGGCCGAAGCGGATCGAGGTATGCGCCAAATCTTCGCCCACGCCTAGAGCTTTGAGTACATAACTCGGTTCGAGGGTTGCCGAAGTGCAGGCGGAACCGCTCGAAACCGCCACATCGTTGATGCCCATCAGAAGCGATTCGCCCTCGACATAGGCAAAGCTCATGTTGAGGTTGTTCGGGAGGCGATGCTCCATTGAACCATTGATGAAGACTTCGTCCAGTTTGGCTTCCAGGCCTTTACGCAGACGGTCGCGGAGACCGCGAATGCGCTCGGACTCCTGCGCCATTTCCTGCTGACAAAGCTCGCACGCCTTGCCGAGCCCCACGATGCCGGGCACGTTCAGTGTGCCGGAGCGCATGCCGCGCTCGTGGCCGCCGCCGTCAATGATGGCGGAAAGCTGGACGCGGGGGTTGCGACGCCGCACGTATAGCGCGCCAACACCCTTCGGGCCGTACATCTTGTGCGCCGAAATTGCTAGCAGGTCAATGTTGTCCTTTTGCACGTCCACGGTAACCTTGCCCGCGGCCTGCACGCCGTCCACGGCGAAGATGATGCCGCGTTCCTTGGCGATCTTGCCGATCTCCTGGATCGGGTTGATAACGCCAATCTCGTTGTTGGCATACATGATGCAGATCAGAATCGTCGTCGGCTTGATGGCCTTGCGAACGTCTTCGGGGTCCACGCGGCCGTCCTTCTGCACCGGCAAATAGGTCACTTCAAACCCATGCTTCTCCAGGTTCTTGCAGGTGTCGAGAACGGCCTTGTGCTCGATTGCCTGGGTGATGATGTGGTTGCCCTTCTCGCGGTACATTTCCACGACACCCTTGATCATCAGATTGTCCGATTCCGTTGCGCCGCTGGTGAAAATAATCTCCTTCGCGCTGGCGCCGACCAGCGAAGCCACCTGCTGGCGCGCGTTTTCGACCGCTTCTTCGCCGGCCCAGCCAAAGGAGTGGTTGCGGCTGGCCGCGTTGCCGAATTTTTCGGTAAAATACGGCAGCATCGCCTGCAGCACCCGCGGGTCCATGGGGGTGGTGGCGTGATTGTCCATGTAAATCGGCAGCTTGACGGCCATTTCCTGTTCTCCTGTTCCTTCGGGACTTCCGCTTAGCGGCTCGCCGCCAATTGGTTGATCCCTTTCAATTCCACGAGCGCGGCATCCTGTTTTTCTTCGCTCAACTGCGCGACGGTCACCGTGCTCAAAACTCCCAAAATGCTTTCGTTGACCCGCTGCAATGGTTCTTTGATGGAGCAGCGGTCGGTCGCGTCACAATTTCCATGGCTCGTCACACAGGATATGATGAGCACCGGCCCATCAATGGCTGTGATTACTTCCAGGGCGCTGATTTGGGCCGGCTCTTTGGCCAGCTGGTAGCCCCCGCTGGAGCCATGCTTCGCTACGACCAGGTTCTGCTTGGCCAGCTTCTGCAGCACTTTGGCCATCAGCATCGAAGAGATGCCGTATTCTTCGGCGATCTCGCCGGCGCTGCAGGCGTGCTGCTGGCGGTGGTTGGCCAGATGCTTCATGGCGATCAATCCGTAGTCCGCCTTCTTAGAAAGTTTGAACATCCCAGTTCCCCAATGCGCAGTGTGGAGCGAGCAGAAATACGACTGAACCAGTCGCATATAAATGGTACGTCCGTGCGCCACTCTTTGTCAATCCCACGCCAAGGGATGGAAGCGAGCCAAAGCTTTCATTATCCGATGGTTAGAGTACGACTCGTTTAGTCTCAATTGGAATGGTTTTCATGCAATTGCCGGATTCTCGCTCTGAATGGCCTCTAATCTCGACTGAATGGCTCCTTTGGTTTCGATGCTTCCCATGTATTCTGGGCCTTGGATGATTTCTTTCGGAGGCGCGGCGCTTCATGGAGCTAGGGCGAAGGGCAAGAGCATTGCGGTTCGCGCCGCAAGACCCCGGAGGCAATGCCGATCCTGAGCATGGTATCCCGGGATCGTTGTGGGCACCGGCGGGCGAAGTCATACACCGTCCGGGTTCACATAGTCAGGCGGTCAACCCAAGGTAAATCGGCTTAATTGTGAGGCGTGGCCGCGATGTCGGGCGAGTCGCCCGTTTGATGGTCAATGATCTGAAAGAGCAGGAACGCATGAATGGCATCCAGGGCTTGGGGATTTTCCGTGATCAGACGAATGCGAGCACCTCGGCCGGTTTCGGAATATTCGTATTTGATGGAATCTTTCAGCCTGGTCATCGTGGGAACGCCCGGTGGCATCGTGTCGTGAATCAGCATCGGCGCATGGAAATTCCCGGAAGCAAACATCCCAGCAATGTGGCCGAGATGCATGCGTATCTGGTCAATGCTGGCTTTGTCTGCGGCATCGTTCGCGCTGACGTTGATTTCGCCTCCATCCGGGTAAAGCCAAAAATGATGCGTGGTCTTTTCGTGCGAGAACCCCATGACATGGTCGCCGCGCTGCACCACGCCTTGCTGCGGACTGGGAGCTTGCGGATTCTGAAAGAGCAATACGGCCAAGAGACAGAATAGAGAACGCACAGGTTGCCTCCAATACGAAAAGAGTTTCCGGGGTTACGCAGTTAGACGGATAGCAACCTTCCGAGGAAAGCAGATGGGTTCTATTTCTGTGCGGCGCATGCGCCGCCGGTTGCGGAGGCATCGAGGAGTCTTTGCAGCGCGGCGAGCATGGGTAGGGTCAATTGGCATTGGTGCGCCTGCTTCTCGAAAGCATTAAGCGCATCGGATTGGGACTTTTTCTGGTCAGCAGAAAGCGGCATGCCTTTACCGATTGCGTCGAGCGCATCCAGCGCGATTTTGGCGGCTTGGGATAGAGCGGCGGATGCCGGAGCCGCTTCTTTCATGAGTTGCGAACGCTGCGCCATAGGCTGCAGCCGTTCATCCAATCCCGCCCATTCCGAAAGCTGCAAACGGATTTGCGTGGCCTGGGCGGAATCCCTGCACGAGGAGAAAAGGAACTGGTCCACTGCCAGCGAAAACCGTCGTGAGACCTCGCTCTCCGGGTAGACGGCATCAACCAGGCGATTTAGCGGAGTGAAGCTGGTTGGTTGGACTACGGCGCTTTCCTCGCGCGTGTAGTCCTTTTGGTGCTCGAGCGCTCCGGCCAATTCGGTGAGGGCGGCCAATTCATCCGATGAGGCGTCCGTTCCCGCGATACGCTCGAGCATCGGGCGCTGAAACGAGCGGTGTGTGAGGCCGAGCCATTGGAGGCGCTCGCTTTCGGCGTTCATGCGGTCATACATCGAGGGCACGTCCGTGACGACTTCCGGCGACCAGAGGCGCTCGGCGATCGCAGCGTTGCGCGGCCAGATTCTCGAGTCTATGTTCTCGGCGTTTACATATTCCGACCACATGCAGGATTCGCCGCCGAGGATGAGTTGTTTCTGCTCCGAAGTGAGCGAGCCCGCGGGGCCTCCTAGGGGATCAACGGCGTAGTGGCGTGCGGCGCTCCAGCCAAGGTCGAGGTAATAACCGTTTGACAAAATGCCGCGATAGCCCATCTGCGCCGCGGCCGCCAGCGAGTCCACGCCGCGCCAGGACTGTATAACGATGGTTTTGGGCACACCGGGAACCAGAATTTCGTCCCAGCCCACGGGCGTCTTTTTGTGCTTGGTGACAATTTCCTGCACGCGTCCGCTGAAGTAGGCCTGAAGGTCGGCATTGGTTTTGAGTTTGTGGGATTTCTTGAACGCCTGGATTTTGGGATTGGCGTCCCATTCCTTACCGTTCACCTCGTCTCCGCCAATATGAAAAAACTGGTCGGGAAAGAGCTTGCCCATTTCGCCGATGAAATCATCGAGGAATTTGTAGATTTTTTCATTGGCGGGATCCATCGCCGGGTCAAAGACGCCCCACTTGCGTTCGATTTCGTATGGCCCGGCGCCGCTGGCAAGTTCGGGATGACTGGCGAACCAGGCGGTGCTGTGGCCGGGCATGTCGAATTCCGGGACGACGCGGATGCCGCGGTCGCGCGCGTAATCAATCACCTCGCGGATTTCATCTTGCGTATAGTATTGCGCGTCTGACCCTAGCTCGTGCAGCTTCGGGAATTTGCGGCTCTCGACGCGAAAGCCCTGATTGTCTGTCAGATGCCAATGGAAGACGTTCATCTTCACGGCTTCCATGCCGTCGAGATTACGTTTGATCACTTCCGCTGCGAAAAAGTGACGGCCCGAATCGATCATCAACCCGCGCCAGGAGAAGCGCGGCCGGTCTTCGATGCGCACAGCCGGGACTGCGAAACCATCTGGCGTGATAGTAACCAATTGCAAAAAGGTCTGTAAGCCATGGAGAATCCCGAGCGGATTGGCCGCGTGCAGCTTTGCCCCAGTGGGTGTGATATCGAGTGTGTAGGATTCGTCTTCGCCGAGCTCTTGGACCGGCCTGCTTTCGTGATCCGTGGCGATAGAGAGAGCCGGGGCACTTTTCCCGGTGGCAAAAAGCACAAGGCCGATTTGGCGTTGCAATTGGCGAAGGAAGCGCTGGCCGGCACGGTCGAGTCTAGCTTCGCGGTAGCCGGCAAAGGCAATGGTAAAGTGGCCGTCGATTTTCAGTGCCCCGTCCCCGCGCTGGACCCTTGCGGGCAGAGGCATGATGTTGAGCGGAAAATTGGATTGAGCATGCATCGTAAATGGGCTCGCGGCGAATAGGAAGAGAGTGAGCAGCCGAACCCGTGTGCGGGATTTTATCGGGATCATGCGCCTTCCTGCTGATGAAAAGCGCCCGCCGCAGACGGCGGGCGCTACAAAGCCAACATGGTTAAATCGGTTCAATAGCAAGCGTTGCGACAACCATGGCAGCAGTTAGGGTGGCATAACTTCGGCTGCGGAACAATTCTTTTGGTAGCGCCGGCATCTTTTGCCGGCAAGCATGGTCGCCTGCAAGATGCAGGCGCTACCACGGGAGGCGGCAACTTCGTTCTGGCTTTCGGTGGCGATTGGGTTAGAATGACCCGCGGTACCGCTACCTTTCTCATGAAAACTTCCATTGCGATTTATCCCGGCTCGTTTGACCCGGTCACCAACGGGCATCTCGACCTGATCATGCGCGGCGAGAAGATGTTCGACCACCTGATCGTCGCCGTGCTGAAAAACGTGGAAAAGGAACCGCTGTTCACGGTGCCCGAGCGCGTGGAGATGCTGCGCGAGGTTACCAAGCAGTGGCCTGCGGTGGAAGTGGACGTATTCCAAGGATTGCTGGTGGATTATGCGCGGAAGCGCGGTGCGGCGGTGATTCTCCGCGGCATTCGCGCCATTTCCGATTACGAGTACGAACTGCAGATGGCGCTCATGAATCGTAAACTAGAGCCTCGCCTGGAAACCGTGTTCATGATGCCGGCCGAGACCTACAGCTACCTGAGCGCGAAACTGGTTCGCGAGATTGCGCAACTCGGCGGACCGCTGACCGGCTTGGTTCCTCCAATCGTGGAAGAGCGTCTCCGCGCCAAAATGGCGTGATCTACCGGGCCTGCAAATCTCGCTTCGCGCGTCCGCACTAGCCTTGGATTTCCACAAGGCTTCGTCATTGAAATTCGCCGGGTTTTCCTGAAGACTAGTTAGTTACAGGTTCGCTCCAAGGAGACCCAGTGCATTTCACCAATCGCATCAACCGGATCCAGGTGTCGCCGACGGCGGTGGTCATCAGCGCAGCGGAACAATTGAAGGCCAGGGGCCTGGACATCGCCGACTTCGGCCCCGGCGAGCCCGATTTTCCGACCCCCGATCACATCAAGAAAGCGGCGATCAAGGCCATCGAAGAAAACCGCACCAAGTACACGCCGACGGGCGGGATCACGCCGCTGCGCGAGGCGATCGCGGCGTGGCACAACCGGGAACTCGGGTCGAATTACACGGCAAAGGAGTGCGTGGTCACGGTTGGCGGGAAGCACGCGATTTTCAACGCGGTTTGCGTGCTGATTCAGAGCGGCGATGAAGTGATCCTGCCGGCTCCTTATTGGGTGAGTTTCCCGGACATTATCAAATACGCCGGCGGGCATCCCGTAATCGTCCATACACGTCCGGAGGACGGCTTCGGCGCAAAAGCGAAAGACATCGAGAAGGCCATTACGCCGAAGACGAAGATGGTAATCATCAATTCGCCGAGCAATCCGTGCGGCGGAGTGGTGGACCAGCCGGAGTTCGAGAAGATTCTGGCGCTCTGCGCGAAGCACAACATCTGGCTGATGGCCGACGAGTGCTACTCGCACTTTGTCTACGAGCCACACAAGCCGTTTTCGATTGCCAGCGCGAAGGATTCCAAGAATCACGTCATCGTCATCGGCAGCGTCTCGAAGACGTTCGCCATGACCGGCTGGCGCATCGGCTACACGCTGGCACCCGAAGAACTGATTCAGCAGATGATCAAGATTCAGAGCCAGTCGACGTCGAATCCCACATCGATCGCGCAATATGCGGCGCTGGAAGCCATGCGCGGCTCGATGGACACGGTGCCGCCGATGTTGGCGGAATACACCAAGCGGCGGAAACGGATCGTGGAAGGATTGCGTGCGATTCCGGGCGTCACTTGCGAATGGCCGGGCGGCGCGTTCTATGCCTTCCCGAATGTTTCCGCGCACCTGGGCGAGGGCAAACACGCCGTGGCCAAGAATTGCACCGAGTTTTCCAAGTTGCTGCTCGAAAAGGCGCACGTGGCACTGGTGGGCGGCGAAGCGTTCGGCGCGCCGGGATTCCTCCGGCTGTCGTATGCCACTTCCATGGATCGCATCGAAGAAGGTCTCCGGCGGCTGGAGAAGTTCTTTTCCCGTGCGGAGGCCGCATCCTAGACTGCGATGCAACCCGTTCTCTCGCGTCTTGAGCCGTTCTTCAGCCCGCGGATCTGGGGCCAGCGTTCGCTTGCTCCGTGGTATCCAGACAAAACGAATCTGCCGGAACCTATCGGCGAGGCATGGCTGACGGCATTTGACTCGCGCATCACGAGTGGGCCCTATGCGGGGAAGACATTACGCGAAGCGTGGCACGCCATGCCCGTGGAATGGCGGGGAACGCGGTTCGCTTCGCTGCCCGAGTTTCCTGTACTCATCAAACTTATTTTCCCCAACGACAAATTGTCCATTCAAGTGCATCCCGGCGATGCGTTCGCCAGTCAGTACGAGCAAGCTGCCGGCGGGCGCGGGAAGACGGAAATGTGGCATATGGTCTGCGCACAACCGGGAGCGCAGATCCTGTTTGGCTTGAAACCCGGGGTGGATAAAGATCGTTTCCGGAACGCGCTGCAAGCGGATACTGTAGAGGATTTGCTGGAACATCTTCCCGTGCAGACGGGTGACACGTATTTTGTCCCTGCGGGGACGCAGCACGCCATGGGCGCGGGACTGGTGGTCTGCGAGATTCAGGAATACTCCGATCTCACCTATCGCGTATATGATTTTGGGCGACTGGACGCTTCGGGCAAGCCGCGGGAACTGCACATCGAGAAAGCGATGGAAGTTACAAATTTCGGCGGGACGCGCGGGGGGAAGATCGCGCCACTTGCGCTGCATTCGCCCGATGCCAATAAGCATTTGCTGGCCGCGTGCGAATATTTCGCGACCGAGCGATGGGACTGCACAAAGACCACGCCGATCGAAAGCGACGAAGGGGAGTTCCAGTTGTTCGTGACGCTGACAGGTTCTGGCGCGTTTTATGACGTGGAACGCGCGTATGCGTTTCGTCCGGGCGAAGCGTGGTTTTTTCCGGCGAACCTACAGACGGTTTTGCTGCAGCCCAACGGTGCGTGTTCCGTGTTGCGGGTGACGGTGCCCGAGCCCGGCGTGCTGCGGCAGCAGTTGCGCAACCAGGGATTTGAAGACGAAGCGATTTCGCGCGTGCTGCTGAGGGCAAACCCATGAGCAAAGAACAGCTCACGACCCACGCGGTGATTCTGGCCGGGGGCCGCGGCACACGTTTCTGGCCGCGCAGCCGGACGCGCATGCCGAAACAACTTCTGAACATTGCCGGCAAGGGATCGATGCTGCAACAGACGGTGGCTAGGCTGGCGCCGCTGATTCCGGCCCAGCGCATGTGGACGGTAACGAATGCTGAGCAAGTGACCGCACTGCGCGCGCAGTTGCCCGCCGCAGCGCGCAAACACATTTTGACCGAACCGCTTGGAAGAAACACGGCGGCGGCAATCGGGTTGGCGGCGATCCACGTAAGGCACGCGGCGGGCGGCGACGCATTGCTGGCGGTACTGCCCGCGGACCATTACATTCAGCAGCCGGAGAAGTACCGCGAGATCGTCCGCGCCGCGCTGACCGTGGCGCACGAACCGGGTCGCATGGTGGTGCTAGGAATTCCACCGACGCGGCCAGAGACGGGTTTCGGATATATCGAGCGGCAGGGCGAATCGATCACGGCGCAAGGAGCGCCGGTCTGCGCCGTACGGCGTTTCACGGAAAAGCCGCAGCTTGCAGCGGCAAAAGAATATGTGGCCTCCGGAAATTTTCACTGGAACGCGGGGATGTTTTTCTGGCGGGTTTCCACGTTTTTGGACGCGCTGAAGGAATTTTTGCCGCCCACTTACGCGTTGCTGGAAGAACTTGCACGGCATATCGGCAAGCGGACGTATACGGCCAAATTGAGGCGCATCTATCCGCAGCTGGAAAATATCTCGGTGGACTACGCGATCCTGGAGAGCGCCACACAGCAGCCCGGCCCGGCGCGTGTTTTTGTGATTCCCGCGGAAATCGGCTGGAGCGACATCGGCTCCTGGGCCGCCGCTTACGAATTGCTCGCCAAGCATCCCGGCGAAAACATTTTTGCGGGCCCGGGTCAATCGTTGGATGCCGAAGGCAATTTCCTGTGGAGCCCGAATAAGTTTGTCGCCGCCGTCGGCGTGCGCGATCTGGTGGTCGTTGAAACATCCGATGCCCTGCTCATCTGCCAGCGCGATCGCGCCCAGGACGTCGGCAAAATTGTGAAAGCCCTCGAAGAACGCAAGCGGAAAAACCTCCTGTAACCATCTTCAGGTCTCTACTCCCAATTCGTTTCATTCCTAAGCACTTACCCGGTTCCGACGTGGTTTGGTCGGTGCCCAGCTCTTCCGAAGCGATGATTGACTCTACGGGAAACTTCACCGCGCCCAGCGTTACGCAGACGACGGTCATTGCTGCAACAGCGGTGAGCCATCGTGACGGTTCGAAATCGGCGAGTGCAATGATTACCGTTTATCCGAGCGGACAAGTCACCGCAACCATTAATCCGCAGGTGGCACTCTACACGGTGAACCTCCCGTCCGGCACGAACGTTTTCATCCAGTACAGCACGGATACTTCCTACAACCTGAAAACCTGGACGCAGCCTGTGCCCGCCTCTGGGACGCTCAGCCTATATGTGGCGGGCATGTTGGCCTCCACGCAATATCACATGCGGGCCGTCTTGCCGGGTGTGAATGGCACGATGCTGAACGACGTGGACCACACGTTCACGACCCAGGCGGTTGCCCCCGCAGCCGTACCGGCGGTGACGGCCACGACCTTTGCCGGAATGACGCCGCAGCCCGGCATCGAAATCCTCAATCTTTTGCTAGGCGGGGCAACCGCGCCGCAACTCGCGGCCTTCGACCTTTCGGGCAACATGATCTGGTCTGTGCCCCAAACCAATGGAGTCTCGGTAGAAGGACCGCACTTGCTGCCGAACGGCCACTTTCTCTACGTGGCGTCTCCAGGCGCCATTCGAGAAATTGACCTGGCTGGCAACCTGATTCAGCAAGCGCCCGGTGCACAGGTTCAAGCCGCTTTGGCGAACCAAGGTATCAATTGGACTCTAAACAGTTTTCACCACGATGTGATCGCGCTGCCCAACGGCCACTGGATCGTTCCATTCAACATGTACGAGCCGTGCTCTTCGATGCCCGGCTGCTCCGGCACAACAAACGTCCTGGGCGACGGAATCATTGATCTGGCTCCCCAAGGCGATGGCACTTTTTTGCCGGTGTGGACCTGGAGAATCTTCGATCATCTGGATACAACCCGTGCCCCGCAGGGATACGCGGACTGGACGCACTCCAATGCCCTAGTGTATTCGCCCGATGACGGGAATCTGCTGCTCTCCATCCGCAGCCAAAGCTGGATCATCAAGATCGACTACGAGAACGGAACAGGAGACGGACACATTCTCTGGCACCTGGGGTATCAGGGGGACTTCACGCTGGAAGGTGGCACCGATCCCTACGATTGGTTCTACATGCAGCACGGTCCATCGTTTACGACCGCGAACACAACCGGGCAGTTCAGCCTGGCGGTGTTCGACAACGGCAATGACCGGCCCAAATGCATCAATAACAGCTGCACCTTCAGCCGTGGCGTTAATCTGCAGATCGACGAAACGGCAAAAACCGCGACCATCCTCACCGATTACCGTCCGAACAAATATTCGTTCTGGGGCGGGAATTCGGAGCTTCTGGCAAATGGCAATCTAGAGTCCGATTTCAACACCGGTTCGCCGACCGGCTACTCGGACATCTTTGAATTCACCGCGGGCAACAATCCACAGCCGGTTTGGAAATTGGAAACGTCGAACGCCCACGCCTACCGGGGATTCCGTCTGCCGAGCTTGTATCCCGGCGTGCAGTGGTAGCCTGGCTGAGCCAACCTTTCGCTAACTGATGCGTGCAACGGCTGGGACGCGTCCTGGCGTTCGCGCAGAAGTATGTCTCCACGCGTTCTTGGGCGGGGCCCGCTTCCTCGCGTATACTTTTGTGCGATGACTCCGATCAAATTTGGCACGGATGGATGGCGCGGCATCATTGGCGAGGATTTTAACGAGGTGAATACGCGCGCTGTGGCCACGGCGATTGCGCGCTATGTGGTGCGTGGTGAGGACGCGCGCAAGGGTGTTCTCGTCGGGTACGACCACCGCTTTGAATCGGACAAAATTGCCGTTGTGGTCGCCGAAGTAATCAGTTGCACCGGGACTCCTGTGTGGCTGGCCGACAAGCCGTGCCCGACGCCGGCGATTTCGCTCTTGGTGCGGCAACGTCAGGCCGCCGGCGGCATGGTGATCACTGCGAGCCACAATCCCTCGCGATGGAATGGGATTAAGTACAAAGCCAGCTACGGCAGTAGCGCGCTGCCGTCCATCGTTGCGCAGATCGAAAAGGAACTGGAAGGTGTCTTGGGAAGCAGCGTGCCGCCCTTGCCTCCGCGGACGGATTTGATTCATACGCTGGAGCCACGCGCGCCATATCTCGACGCGATGGAAAAGCTGATTGATTGGCGGCGGCTGCGCGAAGCGAAGTTCCGTTTTGTAGTGGATTCCATGCACGGGTCAGCGGCGGGCCTGCTGAAAGCGCTGTTTGAGCGGAACGGTGTGGCCTGCGACGAGATTCGCGGGACGCGCGACCCGAATTTTGGCGGCGTCAATCCGGAACCGATCCAGCCGCACATTGACGCATTGCGCAAAGCGGTTCTTGCCGGAAAGTATCACGCGGGCTTTGCCGCCGACGGCGATGGCGACCGCATCGGCGCGATCGACCGCGACGGCACGTTCGTGACGCCGCACCAGATTTTCGCGCTGATGGTCTGGCACCTGATCGGCACGCGGCAATTGCCCGGCGACATCGCCAAGACATTTTCGGTGACCAAGCTGATTGACAAGCTGGCCGCGAAGTTCGGGCGGACGCTGCACGAGGTGCCCGTTGGGTTCAAGTACATCTGCGAATTGATGCTGGAACAGAACATTCTGATCGGTGGCGAAGAAAGCGGCGGAATCGGCACGAGTTTGTACCTGCCGGAACGCGATGCCACGGTTTCCGCGCTGCTCCTGGCGGAACTGATGGCCTGGCACAAGAAATCGCTGGGCGAATTGCTGGCGGCGCTGCACGCGGAGTTTGGCGAATTTCATTACGGGCGCATTGACCTGGAAGTACGGCACGGGCAAAAGGAGAAAGCCGTCGCCCTGTTCAGCAGCGAAAAAGCGACGCGCCTGAATGGCTGGGACGTCACGCGACGCGAAGACCTCGACGGCATCAAATTGTATCTGGACGGCGCCGGATGGGTGATGGTGCGCGCCTCCGGCACCGAGGACCTGCTGCGCATTTATTCCGAGACGCCTCGGCCGGAAACAACGAAACGCGTACTCGAAGCAACCGTTGCCACGATCAAATCGCTTTAAGGAGTTCCCCATGCAAACCGTAAATCTCCGGGAGAAATTCGCCAGGTTTCAGGATTATTGCAATCCGCGTATCATCGGCGAGGTCAACGATTGCCAGGTAAAGGCCGTCAAGCTGAAAGGTGAATTCGTGTGGCATCACCACGACAACGAGGACGAGTTGTTTCTGGTGGTGAGAGGCACTTTGCGGATGAAATTCCGTGATCACGAAGCGGTCGTGCGCGAAGGCGAGTTCGTGATCGTTCCGCGCGGAGTGGAGCACTGCCCCGTGGCCGATGAGGAAGTGCATATCGTCTTGATCGAACCGAGCACCACCCTGAATACGGGGAATATTCGAAATGAAAGGACCGTCAGCCATCTCGAACGGATATAAAATAACTGGCCGACGGTTTTAAGGACGGACCCACCCATGCAGCATCGCTTCTACACGCTTGACGTGTTTACCGCCACGCGCTTTCAGGGCAATCCCCTTGCAGTCGTCACCGACGGCGACGAACTCTCCAACGACCAGATGCTGGCGATTGCGCGCGAGATGAATCTTTCCGAAACGGTGTTCGTGCAGAAACCGACCGACGACCGAGCATTGGCGCGCCTGCGCATCTTCACGACCAAGGAAGAGTTGAAACTCGCGGGGCATCCGGTGATCGGCACATGGTTTTTGCTGGCCGAACTTGGCGTGGTGCCAGCGCAAGAGGGCGGCGTACACGTCTTGCAGCAGACGGGCGCGGGAGTTTTGCCGGTGGAGATTCGATTTAAGGATGGGCGGCCGCAACGGGTGACGATGACGCAGAAGGAAGCGGCGTTCAAGCCGTCGAAGATCAACAAAAAGAAGCTCGCGGAGGCACTGGGATTGTCGCCGAAGGATTTCGATCCGAAGCTCGAACCCGAATTTGTGTCGACGGGAATTTTCAATCTGATGGTGCCGCTGCGCAGCCGCCAGGCACTCACGAAAATTCAGATGAATATCGTGGAACTCGCACGGCTTTTTGGAAAGCAGGGAGCGCTGGCGTATTGCTTTGCGCTGGGCGGAAACTCCACGGCTTATACGCGCGGGATGATGCCGTGGGAATTGTATGAAGACGCGGCAACTGGGTCGGCTGCAGGTTCGCTAGGCGCGTACCTGGTGAAACACGGAAAACTCGGAGCGGGACACACACTGCACGTGACGCAGGGCGTGGAGATGGGGCGGCCGAGCCAGATCGAAGTGGAAGTTTCGCAATCGGGGAGAAAGTTCACGCCACGCGTCAGCGGCGCCGCGGTGAAGGTGTTTGAAGGAGTGATCCAGACCTAGGGGAGATTTCCCGCCTTTTCGCTTGCCTCTTGCGGCACGGTGCGTTGGGCTGGCATAGAAGCCAGCGCTATATTTATTGCTCCGTGATTGTCGCGCTTACTTGGCTTGCAGGGATTTGCGGTAGGCATCGAGGATGGCGTTGACGAAACCGCCGGCCTCTTCGGAGGAATATTTCTTGGCAAGGTCCACGGCTTCGTTGATGACAACTTTGGCCGGCGTATCGGTGGCGCGCATTTCGTGGAGGGCCAGGCGCAGAATGGCGCGGTCGATGGCGGCGACGCGTTCCAGTTTCCAGTTGGAGGCGTGCTTGACGATCAACTCATCGAGCGCGGTAGCGTCGTGCGCCGCACCTTCGAAGAGTTGATTCGCAAACGCGCGCGTGGGTTCTGCGGCCTTGGCGCTTTTCCAGAAAACGGGTTCGAGTTTCGCGGGAGGCTGCTGGCTCATGTCCCATTGAAAGAGCATCTGCATCGCAAACTCGCGGGATTTGGTGCGAAGCGACACGTTATTTGCGCCGCCCCTTGCTTTTGGCAGGGGGCTTCGTTGAGCCACGCAGCTTGCGGGACAATTGGGCCATTTCGATGGCGCCGAGTCCGGCTTCGAAGCCTTTATTTCCGCCCTTGAGGCCGGCGCGGTCGATGGCCTGCTCCAGCGTGTCGCAGGTAAGCACGCAGAACATGACCGGGATGCCGGTGTCCATCTGGGCGAGTTGCAGGCCACGTGCGGTTTCCGAGCAAACGTAATCGTAGTGCGCAGTTTCTCCGCGGAGGATGCAGCCGATGGCGATCAGTGCATCGTAGCGGCCCGTGGCGGCAAGCTTTTTCGAAGCGAGTGGAAGTTCGAAGGAACCGGGCACGTGGATTACGTCCACATCCTTACTGGTTGCGCCTCCGCGCTCGAGTGCGTCTACCGCACCTTGCAGCAGGCGCTCTGTGATGAAGCTGTTGAAGCGGCTGACAACGATGCCGAAACGTAGATCTTCGGCGCTTAATCCTCCGCCTATTTTTGCAGGCTCAATCATGTTCCTCGCTTCTTGTAGCACAGGCATTCTTGCCTGTGCTCTTCTCCTTGCACACCGACTGGAGCACCGCCAGGAATGGCTGTGCTACTTACCTTGAAAAACAGGCACCCGCTTTTCCAGAAACGCCTTTGTGCCCTCGCGCATGTCTTCGGTGGCGCAGCACAGGCCGAAAAGCGTCGCTTCCAGGAACATGCCTTCTTCCTGCGGCATCTCGACACCGCGCTCGATCGCTTCCATGCAGTATTTCACCGCCAGCGGCGCTTTCTCGATAATCTTTTTGGCAATAGCCTCGGCGGCGGGAAGGAGTTCGCCGGGTTCGTAGACGTGATTCACCAGGCCGATGCGCTGCGCTTCTTCAGCGGTGATCATTTCGCCCGTGAGGCAGAGTTCGTGCGCGACGCCTTTGCCGCAGAGGCGGGCCATGCGCTGCGAGCCGCCGTAGCCGGGGATGATGCCGAGCTTCACTTCGGGCTGGCCGAGCTTGGCGTTTTTGCTGGCCAGGCGAATCGAGCAGGAAAGCGCAAGCTCGCAGCCTCCGCCAAGCGCAAAGCCATTGATCGCGCAGATGGAAGGCTTGCCCATCGTTTCGAGCAGGTGAAAGACGCTTTGGCCGAAGAGGGAAAATTCCTTGCCGCGCACCGGCGTTTGCTGGGCGAGTTCGTTGATGTCCGCGCCGACAACGAACGCCTTTTCGCCCGAACCGGTGAGGATCAAGACGCGGACGGCATGGTCGTCGCGGGCGTCAATCAGCGCGTGTTTAAATTCCTCAATGGTCTTGCGGTTCAGCGCGTTCAGGACCTTCGGCCGGTTGAAGGTAATCCACGCAATGGCGTCTTTCTTCTCGTAGAGCAGATTTTCGTAGGCCATGATCGTTCCTTAAAGTTCCATCGGTTTCGGATTTGCGGGATCCGAATAATCGTAAAAGCCGCGGCCGGATTTTCTGCCGTTCCATCCCGCAAGGATCATGCGCTTGAGCAGCGGCGGGGCGGCGAAGCGCTTTTCCTTGAACTCATCGAACATGATCTGGGAAATGTAGTAGGTCGTATCCAAACCGACAAAATCGAGTAGCGTGAACGGCCCCATCGGATAGCCGCAGCCCAGCTTCATGGAATTATCAATGTCCACGACCGAGCCCACCCCTTCTTCCAGCGCGCGAATCGCATCCAGCAGGTACGGCACCAGCAGGCGATTGACGATGAAGCCGCCACCATCGTTAGCGCGCACCGGGGTTTTGCCGAGTTTCGCACCGAAGGCGATCATTTCTTCATAGACCGCAGGTTCGGTGGCGATCGTTTTAACGACCTCCACCAATTTCATTACCGGCACGGGATTGAAGAAGTGCAAGCCGACGAAACGCTGCGGCCGCTTCGTGGACCCGGCAATTTCGATGATGGGGATGGATGATGTATTGCTGGCAAAAATCGTTTGCGGCGGGCACAACCTGTCGAGTGCGCCGAAGAGTTCACGCTTCATCGGCAACTGCTCGATGATGGCTTCGACAATGACGTCGCAGTCCTTCAGATCTTCGACGGAAGTGGTGCCCTTCAGGCGACCGCGCACCTCGTTGCGCGTCCCATCGGTCAGCGCGCCCTTTTCCACCTGGCGTGCGAGATTCTTCTCGATACCCTTCAGGCCCTTGTCCAAAAGTTCCGCGGTCACTTCGCGCACGACGGTTGGAAATCCTGCCTGCGCGCAGACCTGTGCGATGCCCGAGCCCATCAGGCCACACCCAACGACGCCGACTTTTTGAATCGCCATGGAATCCTCTCGTCTGTAGTTCCGTGCACTACCGGCGGGAAAGTGCCACCGAAGAAAGTGTACCAAAGGTCATTCCGGAACTCATATCTCGCGGGGAGGAAAGCGCCAATGTCCAGGTGATCCAATTCAAAAAACATGATTTGGGAAGAATGAATTTGGGAAAGTTCATTGACATCCGCAGCAGTTTGGGCGTATCGTCCTCCGCAATTCGAGGTACGGTTAGGCATCGCAGGAGCGAGACACATGTGGGATCGCGCGCAAGGCGGGAAGCGCGTGGCGCTTCTTTCGTCTCCAGGCATGAAAATCGAGTTACAACTACTCTCGGCGCTCGTCGGCGGCCTGGTGTTGCCGGCCGCAATCGCCGCGCAGGAAAATCTCTACGAGCGCGACCTGGTCGACCAGTACGGCTCGCGCTTTCTCGCGGTAATCATCGCGGTTGGCGCGGCGCTGGTGATTTTCAGCCTGATTCGTTTTCGCGGCCGGGACACCGGGCCGATCGCGTGGAGTTTCCTCATCGCCGGAACGACGCTTTTCCCGCTGATTTTATCGGGGGCCGGCACGTTCCTGGTCGTCGAGCGCGTCAAAACGGTGCGGCTCTGCGGGTCTTGCCACTTGACGATGAAACCCTACGTGGACGACATGGAAAATCCGAGCAGCAAAAGCCTTGCGGCGATACATTACGCCAACCGGTACATCGCCACGAACCAGTGCTACGAGTGCCACACGTCGTATGGACTGCTGGGGACCTTTCAGGCAAAAGAGCAGGGCATGATCGACGTCTTTCGGTACTATACGCGGACGTTTACGCTTCCGCTGAAGCTCAGCAGTCCCTACCGCGATTCCGATTGCCTGAAGTGCCATGCCGCCGCAACAAAGTGGATCGCAACTCACGCCGACTTTGAGAAGCGAATCTTCGCGGGACAACTGACCTGCATGCAGTGCCATGCCGAAACCACCCCGCCGCACCTTCTGACGACGCAGGAGGCGCAGCGATGAGCGGCCCCAAAGTCAGAACCATAGAACTCGATCCGCGTTGGCTTCGTTGGGCACTGATCCTTGCGCAGGTACTCGCGTTAATGGCCTATCTGCTCGGAGCGGGATTTTTGCTTTACACCAACGGAGGCTCCCTGTTTCTCTTCTCCGTGGCCGCGCCGGCGCTGACGGTAATCGCCACGCTGATTCTCGCCGGTGTGGCGATTTACCGCTATTTGCGGCGCAACAGCCTGTTTGCATTTGCGCTTTTTGAGCCCGGCGACATTATCGTGGTGCAAGGCGACGACGGAGATTTCGCCTACTTCATCCAGAAAGGTGAAGTCGAGGTGGTCCGGCGCGATCCGGAGGGCGAAACCGTGGTCGCCACGCTCGGCACCGGCCAGCATTTCGGGGAGCTCGCTCTGATAGAAAACTCGCCGCACGAAGCCACCGTTCGCGCCAAGACGCGCGTGCGCCTTGCCATGCTGGGAAGAAGAAAGTTCAGGCACATGCTGCGATTCGTGAGCCCTTCGCAAGAAGACATTATGAGCGCGTTCGATCAGAAAGCCGCCAGGCAGGCCGGTAAACGAGCCAAGGCAGCTGCACCAGCTACCGAGAGGTGATGCGGATGAACAGGAACCGGACGGGAATCGGCGCACTCGGAATGATGGCGCTCGGTTTAGTGGCGAGCCTTCCCGAAGCACGTGCCGCCGATGCGACTGCGGGTAAGGCCGTTTACGAGAGCAAATGCATGATTTGCCATGGGCGCGATGGGGCCAGCGCAACCGGATACGCCAAAGCTCTGGGTCTGGAGCCAGCACAACTGGGCTCCGACCGCGTTCAGAAAAAATCGGATGCAGATATCAGGAAGATAATCCTGGAGGGCTCCGGAAAAATGAAACCCGTGAAAGGCCTCAGCGATCCGGACATTGCAAACGTCATCGCCTACGTGCGAACACTCGCGAAGAAATAAGGATTTCCCCTGTTCCCCGGCAGTTTCTTCTCATCCGCAATCTTGCACAGGCATGCACAAATTTCCACAGCCCTTCCTCTTACTTGCCGGATTACGGCGTTTGTAAAATATCGGGACCTAAATTGCCCTTGGAGGTGACGGATGCTTTTCGCAACGGTGACTCGCGGAAAACGAGCCGGAGCGCGACTTGTCCCCCACCGTTTCAGGGACGATCGCTATCACGTCCAACTGGGCAAATCCGGTCCGTTCATTCCGGTTACCGATTACCGCGATATTCCTTCGTATCTCGCCAACGGCTATTCGCTGCTGATGAGCGAGAATTCCGACACGGGGACGCCGACGCCGATTCGGCCCTCGTCGATCCGAGGGTGGAAGCTGGATTCACGCGATCTTTTCTTCCGCGCGTTCTAGTTCCCTGTTTCCATTTTATTTTGAATCCCACAAGGTTTCCGCATATCCCTGGATGGGCAATTTCCTGGGGGAGAAGCATCCGTCGCAGGACATTTGCGTGTGTCGATATTCCGCCCTCCCGTTCGTCTAAAAGGTAGAAGAGAGAAAGTGGCGGGAGGCGGTTATGGCAGCGCGGCGGGGAAGATCACGAGCTTTCGAGTCGTACGAACAAACCCTGATGGGGATTGGAGTTATGGGGTTATGTGCGGCCCTCTCAAGGGAAGCCGGTGCAGGATTGATTCATGCGTGTTTCCGTTTAACCGGGGACCTTCTGAACGTGATGGTTTGCCTGCTGGTCGGGGAAGGACGCCTGCTGGTTGGACACGCGCTGGATTTCCAGCGGCTACTGGACTGCTACTGCATGCTGGCATCGGTGGTGCCGCTGCTGCATTGCTTCTTGGCCATGCGATAGCCTGAGGAAACATAAACCTCAACCGAGAAAAAAGAGGCTGCGCGTGGCAGCCTCTCTCTTGTCGAGAAGATTCCAAAGCTCAGGAAACGGGAAGCGAGACTGGCTGCTCCAAACGGAACTCCAGCAAAGACTCGCTGGGGATCTGGAGTTGCTCGCCCTTCTTCGATGCGGCGACCGCAGTCCCAGCGCCCGCGCCGGCCAGCGCGCCGATGCCCGCGCCCTTGCCGCCGCCCGCGATTCCGCCGATCAAGGCGCCCAATCCGGCACCGCCAATGACTTTCTTCGCAGTGTTGCCGCCCTCGCCCTTCCCCTTGATTTCATACGTGCTGGTCAGAAGAGGATAATTCGTGCCCCGGATATTAATGTCGGTCAGCTCCAGCACCAGTTCGGAACTACCCTTCATTCTGCCCGCGGAAGAAGCATCCGTAAGTTGGCCGTACACGGTAGTTCCGCGTGGCGCGACCACCATGTCCTCGGCCTGCAGGTTGGCCTCGAGCGTCGCCGTAAAACGATAGCCCTTCTTCTGCTTGCTCGAATCGATCGAATCCACCATGCGCACCAGGATGCGCGTACCCGCCGGAACGGTCACCCGCTTCTTTTGTGGAGCGGCGGCCGCGCGGTTGACGCCGAGATAGGGAACCAGCACGGCTACTCCAAACAGAATTGCCATCATGCAAACAAGGCTCTTTCGCGTTTTCATGTCCTCTGCCTCCCTGAACTACATGCTCTGCCCGGCGACGGGCAGCGACGAAATGATTTTCAAATCAATGATGGACAGTAGCTGGTGCTCGACCATCGCAAACCGCGCAGCGGTGATTCCTCCCAGCGCCGCTTTCACCTTTTCATAGGTCTGCCCAAGAAGCTCCTGGCGAGCCTTCTGATAGGCCATGGCGTTCTGGATCAGCTTGTCGGCTTCCTCGTCGGTGAGGTTGTTATAATTCGCCGCATACTCCTTGATGTTCGCAATGCGCTGGTCGTTGAGCTTGGTGAGTTGCGAATCGTAGTCGCTGTAGATCGGCCAAAATTTCGCGGAATCCTGGGGGTTCAGGGCCATCATCGCGCCCATGATCTCCGCTTTCTCCTGGCGGACGTCGCGCCGCATCAGCGCGATGTAGGCGTCCATATTTTTCTTTTGCGCATCGGCTTCGGGACTGGGAGCGGCCTTGGCTGCGGGTTTGGCTGCAGGCTTCGCCGCGGGTTTGTCCGTCTGGGATTGCGCGCGGAGCGGCGGCACGGCAAACACCGTCAGGACAAACAGAGTCCCAATCAACAAGCGAGTTACGACCTTCATAGAATTTCACCCTTTCTGATTGATTTTACTGCCTTGGTGTAGCGAAAAAAGGATTTCGGAGAGACCCGCTTCAGCCGAAACATATCACAACCTGTGATTGCTGCGCGGTGGTTAGTGCTTCAGGTTCATTGGGGGCCCGCTGATGCGTTTGCCCTTGAGATCCACGGTGACCTCGACGCGGTTGGCAATTTTGATGAACGGGATGCCGCTGTTCATGCCGTACTCTTTGCGGTCGAAGGCCATCGTACCGTTGATGGTGCCCTCACCCGTTCCGATACCTGTGACGGTGAAGGTGAGCTTCTCGGGGCGGGTCACGCCGCGAATGGTGAAGTTTCCGTCCACTTCGAAGGTGTTGGGACTGGTCTGAATTATTTTTGTGGAACGGAAAGTGATGTAGGGGTTCTTCTCGGCGTCAAAGAAATCGTCGCTCTTCAACTTCTTGTTCTTCATGCCGCTTCCGGTGTCCACGCTATCGGCCCAGATCTTGATGTCCAGGACGCCGGTGCTCACGTCGGTGGAGGTAAAGGTGAGCGTGGCTTCCCATTTGTTGAAGGTGCCTTCAATGGCGACCGAAGCTTCCACGTCGAATTTGATTTTGCTTTCCACCGGAGTGATCTGAAAAACGGGAACGTCGTTGGAAGTGGCCGCGGACGTTGTGGTTGAAAACAAAGCGAAGGTGAGCAGAAAGAGGTAGAAATGTTTCATGCGGGGAGCATGCTACTTCAGTCCCCTCATTGTCAATGGCGAAGCGCATTTGTCACAGGCAATCAGCCCTGAGAGGCACCTTACCTCGGTCTTTCTTTAATATGGAACCGGGCCTTGTGTTCTGGGAGCGAGCTTTTCGAGTTCGGGATACGAGGCGACTTCGACGACGCTGCGTTCCGGAGCTCGTCCCTTGGATTCAATGGTCCGCACGAGGAGGCGCAGCGCGAGTTCCATGGTCACGGAAGTGACGACCGCAGCGGCAAAAATGCGGCGGTCGACGAGCGGCTTCACCTGGCTGGCGATGCCGATGCCGAGGAATGGGAGCGCCAGCCATTTCTGCGTCAGCTCGGCATTGTTGATGGCCTGGAAGGCCTTCCGCGCGCCTAACGCCAGCTCGTGCGTCTGCCCGGCAATCAGATGGTATTTGTCCGGGCGGGAGGTGGCCAGTTTCAACCATGCGCCGACACTTTGGGCTGCGCTGTCCTCGCTCCACTTGCTGCGCAGCATCGTGAGCTGCACATTCCGCGGGCGGGCGGTCTCCATGCCTTCGTGGCGCTGCACGGCCACGGAACTCAGTCCGGGCCCCTCGATCATCAGGACGTTTCCCCCTTGTGGCAGGAGCGCCGCCATCTGTTTGCCCTGCAGCCGGCCGATTTCGTTTTGTCCCTGGCTAACGGTGAAGACGGGAACTTCGCAGCTCCTGGCAAGTTGGCGGATGTAGTCCACGTCGCTATTGCTGATGACCCAGGCGATTCCCTCGGTCACAGCGGCTTCCGCCACGCGGCGCAGGCCGGTTGCGGTTACGGGTTCCACCAGAAGCGCGTCGGGGTGATTTTCGGGGTGGGATTGGATGAGCCGGAGCAACTGCTGGCTTTGCGTGATGGAATCGTCCTTGGCGTTAAGAACCTGGAGTTCGATCCCGAGAAGTTCGCCGGTGGCCTTGGCGACGGCAGCTTGCTCGTGTTGGTAGGCGTTGTCATTGGGAAGCGAAACAACGACACGCAATTTCTTCATCGGAACTGCCCCCACGCCGGCAGTTCGGTCAGTATAGAGCGGCGCGGTGCCGCGTTCCCAAATCTGTACGTGGTACTAAGCGAATCAATTAATGCTTAGCAGGAAGAAGCAGGACAAGGAGAAATGCGGCGCGGTGCATTGATGGAGCGGTGTTTGACCGAAAGGCTTTTGCCTCCGTGCAAGACAAGCTTCTACAATCCGGCGCACAGGTCGGGGTGCAATTCGGGTTCCTCGACCAGAGGCACATGGTGGCCAAACCGGGCATCCCAGGCGCGGCGCAACTCTTCCCTCTTCGCCAGCACGTGCTTCTTCGCGTCGTCGAAGCTTCTGTAGACGCGCGTGCCCTTAATCATGTTGCAAGGGCGGCAGCAAGCTACCAGGTTCGATGCGTCCTTTTTCCCCTTGTGGGCGCGGGGGAAAACGAAGTCGACGGACAGGACTAGGGCGTTTTCGAAGCTGGCCCGGCCATCCAGGCCGCAGTAGCGGCAGCAATAATGATCGCGTTCGAGGATTCTCCGACGCTCGGCCTCCGTGAGGGGAGCGGCCACACGCGACATGGTCATGATGTTAAAGGCCATGGAGCACCTCCACACACCACCCCTACCATGCCCTGGGCGGCAACGCTGTGCGCGCGAACACGCGGACCTATGCCCTACAGCACAACTTAATTGTGCACCGCTTCAAGGATGATGGCGATGCCTTGGCCGCCGCCGATGCAGGCGGTGGCGAGGCCGTAACGCAGGCCTTTGCGGCGGAGTTCGTTGAGCAAGGTGATGACGAGGCGCGTGCCGGAAGCGCCCAAGGGGTGGCCGAGGGCGATGGCGCCGCCATTGACATTGGTTTTGTCGCGGTTGAGGCCGAGCTCCTTTTCGACGGCGAGATATTGCGCGGCGAAGGCTTCGTTGACTTCGACACGATCCATTTGTTCGAGTTTCAGCCCCGCCGCTTGCAGGGCTTTGCGGGAGGATGGCACCGGGCCGATACCCATGATGCTGGGATCCACGCCAGCGACGCCCCAGGAAATGATGCGACCGAGCGGCTTCAGGCCGCGGTCTTTGGCGATTTTTTCGCGCGTCATGACTACCGCGGCGGCGCCATCCACGATGCCGCTGGCGTTGCCGGCGGTGACCATGCCGTCTTTCTTAAACGATGGGGGTAGCTTTTCCAGAATTTCCATGGTGGTTTCCGGGCGGCGATGGTCGTCTTCGCTGACCAGGATGGTCTTTTTGCCCTGCTTCACTTCCACCGGTGTGATTTCTTCTTTCAGATAACAGGATTTGAAGGCGGCATCGGCGGCCTGCTGGCTGCGCAGGGCGTAAGCGTCGGCATCTTTGCGCGTGATTCCCTTCTGCGCGGCGAGATTTTCCGCCGTGAGGGCCATGGGGAGATTGCAATACGTATCGGTGAGGCCGGCCATCAACGAGTCTTCCAGCGCGCCGCCGCCGAGTTTCAATCCATTGCGCAAGCCACGAATGACAAAGGGCGTCTGGGTCATATTTTCCATACCGCCGGCCAGTACCATCGCGGATTCGCCGAGAAGCAAACGCTGCGCGCCCTGCACGATGGCCTCGATGCCGGAGCCGCACAGGCGATTGACGGTCACCGCTGGCGTTTCGATCTTGAGGCCCGCTTTCAATCCAACGTGGCGCGCGCCATAGATCGCGTCGGCGCTGGTCTGCATCACGTTGCCGAAAATCACGTGATCGAATTCCGCGGGGTCCACGCCGGAGCGTTGAATGGCAACTTTGCTGGCGTGTGCCCCCAGTTCGATAGCAGAGACATCCGAAAACGCGCCGGTGTAGCGCGACATGGGCGTGCGCGCACCGGCAACCAGAACCACATCTGTTGGAAACATGACTTTCCTTCCTTGCGAGGCAATCACTTGCGGCAATCTAAATTGTACATGCACGCTACGGCAGAACAAACCTGTCATGCGGAGGCTATCCGGTGAGAATCGCGGAAGCATGTCACCGCTGACAGCGCAGATGGACTCTTGGGTACAGGGTGTGACCAGTACCCACTTTTCCGATAGCCGTGCCGGTTCAAACGGTCGATGCAACACTATCCAATGCGTTGCTTCGACAATGCTTCCAGCGAGAGGCGCTTGGCAGTAACCAATCAAAACCCAGCCAGGGTAGTGTTCCGGTTGGTCCTAACCCTAGCCAGGGATTTGGCCTTTCTATTCAATGCATGTCGGGTCCGAGCTGATTGTTGCATCGGCCCATCGAAACCACCGGGGTTACCCTCCATGTGGGTGCTATGCTCAGGGCAACAGGAGTGCCTGGGCCACTCGGAAGCTGACCGCCACTACAGCTTGGGAATTTCGGAGAGGACGACGGTGTCGCCGCCGCGCTTGCGAGCTTCTTCCATGCTGAACTCGGCGCGATTCATCAGGTCGGTCACGATGTCTTCACTGTCGTATTCCTGGCGCGCGGCGGCTTCGACGATGCCCGCGCTCAATGTGACCTGCGTGGAATCCCACGGCGGGCGCACACCGGCGGCTGCGCGGCGCAATTTCTCGACGAGATTCTGCGCGCCGGAAAGGCTGGTGTCCGGCAGGATGAACGCCAGCGCCCACGACGTATATTTTACTGCCATATCGTTCTGGCGAACGATCGGCTGGAGCGAACGGGCGAGTTGCTCCAGGAATTTCTCCAGCGGCATTTCGCCCTGGGCGCGAAGCATGTCCGCGCCGCGGTCAATTTGCAGCACGGCAAGCGAAAGCGGCGTGCCCTGCGTGCGGGCGCGATCGGCTTCGTTGAGCAGGCAGCCGACGTAGGAACTGCGGCTCAGCAGACCGGTACGCTCGTCGGAGACGCCCATGCGGCGCACCAGGCTGCGCAGCCGCGTGTGGCTGACGCTCATCATCATCTGGTCGCCGATGGCTTGCAGAAAATAGGTCTGATTGGGCTTCCACTGGTGCGGCTTGTCGTGAGCGACGATCAGCATCCCCGCGGGCGCCTGCGTTTCTTTATCCGTGATGGCCACGCCGAGCGCCGTGGCCAGTCCCATCTCTTTCAAGATCGACTCCTCGGTGCCTTCCACAACCAGCCCGCCCAGTTCATCGGGGACGGCATTTTCCACCTGCGCAAGCAGCAGCACCATCTGCGCGGCGGGAGTCGTTTTCAGGCCGGAAGCGAAATACTCAGCGGACATTTCCGGCGGGCGGCCCGGCGCGCCAATGACGGCAAAGGTGCGCGCGGCCTTCAGATACGCACCGACTTCGTTCGCGGTAGTGTTGAGCATCGCGCGCGGCGTCTGCTGCCGGAAAATCTTCTGATTGATTTCGGAAATTTTGGTGAGGTCGCGCAGCGTCTCCGCAGTGTAGCTGCCAGTGCGGCCCGTGGGAGGCGTCGACTTTTCTTCGGGGACGGGCGCGGTGGCGGCGGGCTTCCTGGGCGCTTCGGCCTTTGCCTCGGTCTTCGGCCACCAGTTGGCCATCTGGTACAAATTCTGGAGGCGCGGATTGCGCTCTTCTTCACCAGGGAACATCGCGGCGATCTTCTGCAATCGCTCGATGGCCTTGCTCTGCAACGAGTACTGCAGAAATATTTCCGTCTGCACGATCAGATCATCGAGCGCCTGCACCTTGCGGCCTTCTTCGGTGGCCGCCGGAGGCGCCTCCACCCCCTGCCCCGCGCTGGCTTTCTTGGGAGGCGCAGGAGCCTCAACGGTTGCGCTGCGCGCCATGCGCCCGGCGATCCGCTTTAGGTACGATTCGTCGGCGCGTCCGCGCAGACGTTCTAGACGGTCCTGGTTGCGGTAATCATAGGCATCGATATCCACCAGGCGGTCCAGAGCCTCACACGCCTTCGGAAAAAGGCCGGAGTTGAAGTTCGCATCGAACAACCGAATGAGCACTTCAAAATATTGCGATTCGCGGTTAAGCTCATTGTACAAAGCGGCCCAAAATTCGAGAATCGGAATCGATTCAGGATGCTTGGCGCCGAGCGCTTCAACCTGGGCGGTAAAGTCCCCCGATTTTTTGTCGGCGAACATGCGCCGCTTCACAAGCTGCAGAAGCTCGACCGATTTGGGGTCTTCGTCCGCATTGGCATAGGCATCGGCAAGATCGAAGAGCCGCGTGACGCCTTCGTTCTTTTCCTTCAGCAATTTTTCGAGGACGCCGCGGGCGCGGTCGAGTTGGCCCGCCTGCACGAGCGCGTCGGCGAAAGTCTCGAGGAACGCCACGTCGTTCTCAGCGGCCGCGAAGGGTTCGAGCAGCGTTGCGGCTTCGGCGGCCTCGCCGTTGCGCAGCTTGGCTTCGGCATAAAGCAAAGAAACGCTGCGCTCGTTCGGCGCCAGCGCGTATGCACGGGCGAGCAGCCGCAGAGCGTCGGCTTGCGCGCCGGAAGCGGTAGCAAGTTGCGCGGAGCGAAGGAAGGCCCGCGCCGAGAGAGCGTTTTTCCCGAGGTTCGAGGCAACTTCGCCCAGCTTCATCTGGCGCGAGAGATTTTCCGGGTCAAGCTGCGCGGTGCGTTCCAGGCAGAACAAGGCGTCTTCACCACGCCCGGCTTCGGAGAACATCTCCGCTGCTTTGCTGTACTGCTCAATGGCTTCTTCCGCGCGATTTTGTTTTTGCAGCAGGAAAGCGTAGCGCGCAATGCGTTCCGGCGATTGCGGCGACAAGGTATTCCGCAAGAAACGGTTGTAAAGCGCAAGCGCCTTTGTTTCGTCCTTGGGGTCGATCAGGAGATCGAACAAGTGGCCGTAATAGACGGCCGCGCGATCAGGCTGCTCAACGCGGGAGTAGAGATCGCCCAGCGCCTGGGAAGCCTCCTGATGCTGCGGCGCGGCATCGAGGACGGCGAGATAGGCTTCGATGGCATCCTCGAAGCGATTCTTCTCGACGTATTTCTTCGCGCGCTCCAGCAGTTTGCTGACGTCTGCGGCCATCAGTCGTTTGCCTTAGGTTGGGTGCCGGGTGGCGTCCTCGTCTCAAAGTTAGGACGTAGGGGCACCTTTTCCACTATATACCGGGGCGGAAGCCGCGCCAAAAGCGGAGTTATGCGGTGTTGGGCAATCGGGCAAGAGCCGTTTCCTAACGTACCGGGTGACGGGACCTGTATGATGCAGAAGAGTTATGCCTGGTCCGACGCGACGCATTCGAAAATTCGGGCTGCTTGCGCTTTTTCTGATTCCCTGCGCATTTTGGGCGGCCTGGTGGCGGTATGCGCGGCGGCCGGTTCACCGCTTGCCGGAGCCGCGCCTGGTGTATTGGGCATGGGAGCGTCCCGAAGATTTGCGGTTTCTAGATGCGCGGACGGAGAGTGTGGCGTTTCTGGCATCTTCCGTCGAACTTTTGCCGGACGTAACGCGGGTGTACCCGCGGATGCAGCCGCTGCTGCTGCCGCCGGGAATTCAAGTGGTCGCGGTCGTGCGCGTTTACTCGCACACGGCGGCTCCGGCCTCACTTGATGCGCGACAATTCGACGAAACTCTGCAAACACTGCTTGGCGCGACGAAAGAGGCGCGCGTTTCCGCATTGCAGATTGATTTCGACGCGCGAGAATCAGAACGCGCGTTTTATGCAAAGCTGTTGCGCCAACTTCGCGAGCAACTCGGACCTTCGTATCCCATCTCCATGACCGCGCTGGCCTCGTGGTGCATCGGCGACCGTTGGATTCGGGATTTGCCGGTGGATGAAGCCGTGCCGATGCTTTTTTCCATGGGCAAAGAGGAAGTTTCTATCCGTCACTACCTTGGCGCCGTCGGGCGATTTCCGGAGCCACTTTGCCGTGGTAGCTTAGGCATATCTACCGGAGAACCTTGGCCGGACATCGCCGGAAGCCGCACACGCATTTACGTCTTCAATGCAAGTGCGTGGACTCCAGCGGCGGCGAATGAGATCAGGTCCAAACTACACCGAGGAATCTGACGCGGCGGCAAAGGAGTTCGTATGTGCAACTGGACTGGCCGTCTTGCGCTGCGTGTCGCTGTACTGCTGGTTGGTACGCTCGCCCTGGTTCACCGGGCGGAAACTTGTGGTGATCCCGGCGATCCCTTCGATGATTATTCGATCCATCCGGACGTCCCCCTTGCCAGATTTTTCCAGGGGAATCTGGGCATCCTGAAACCCACCTTCGCCCGATCGTATCTCGTGCTTGCCTATCGCTATCTTTCCGGGGTGCCGCTGACGGAAGATGAGCGGGCTGCCGCCCATGCGCTCTGGCAGGTTCGCGGGATCGATCCGACGCACATCTATCCTGAACATTTTTCGGGCGGAGGTGGAGAAGAAGACCGCAACAACCCCTACCTGCAAGCGGCGCAGGACCTTTCCGACGGGTCAAATGACTGGATCAACGTCCGCGGGCAAGTGGTTTCATCGCCGGCGCCACATATTACTCGGATGCAGGGCGGGTTTGGTTTCAGGGAAGCGCGGCGACGAGGCTGGACATCGGCGCGTTGTCACCGGTGTATTCGCTGAGGTGGACGAAGAGATCCTTGCTGCCCAGGGCGAAGACGAAGCTGGCGCCAAGCTGGAAGGGATCTTTCCCCAGCTTGTGCTGGCGATGACCAGCGGCTTTGGCCCGCGCGCGGGCGGCGAAGTTTTCGCGGGTGAACAATCCGAAGAAGGTCGTTTTTCGGAGTTCGATGGCGCGATAGGCAATTCTTCCCGCGTCCACAAGAAGAGGAAATGTAATTCCGGTTTCCTCGCGGAAGATGCGCGCGTAGTTCAGATCGCCCAGGCCGATCGCCGCCAGATTGGCACCGCGCTGCCGGAATTCCTGCTCGTGTTCGCGCAACTGCGCAACGTGCTCGCGGCAGAAGATTCAACCGTAGTGACGCAGGAAAACGAGAACGGCGGGCGCATTCGCCCACAAGCTGCCCAGCAACACTTCGCGCTCGTTGGTGTCCGGCAGCGAGATATTCGCAAGCCGGGAACTCAGCGTCTCCGTCATATGCTGGATTCTCCTTCCGGCCGTGGGTTGTGTCAATTGTTAGTAACGAGGCTCACGGTGCCGTTCCTGGCGGCCTGGGTTACTATGAGAGTTCCATGTTGCGAAAAGCCCTCATCGCAGCCTGCATTTTTCTGATTCTTTGCGGAGCATCGCTCCTTGCAGCGCGCGTCGTGGTTGGCCGTGCGGCCCGGGGCAGAACCTACACAGATGTCTCGCTGATTCCCCACCGCCACGTCGGGCTGGTGCTGGGTTGCCCGAAACGCCTCTTCGGAGGCTGGTCGAATCCGTTTTTTGAAAATCGCATGGCCGCCGCCGCGCAACTCTATCAAAGCGGCAAGGTGGATTATCGGGTCGTTAGTGGCGACAACCACATCCAGACCTACGACGAGCCACTGGACATGAGGAACACGCTCGTCGAGATGGGCGTGCCGAAGGACAGGATTTATCTCGACTACGCGGGGCTGCGCACACTGGATTCCGTGGTGCGCGTAAAACAGATCTTCCTGCAGGAAACGTCACCATCGTTTCCCAGCACTTCCACAACCAGCGGGCCATTTTCTTGGCCAGCCATCATGGAATCGACGCCATCGGCTTCGATGCGCTGGACGTGGCCCCGGAATACGCGTTCAAGACGCTGGTGCGCGAGCAGTTTGCCAAGGTCAAAGCGGTGCTGGATGTGTATGTGCTGCACACGCAGCCGCACTTCCTCGGGCGGAGGATTGCGGTCGGCGGCCCTTAATCCAGAGAAGCCGAAGAATCACATTTGTGCAGGAGACCCTACGGCACAAACCCGCATCTACAAACAGGAACTTCATTTCACTCGGCGAGGCTTTGCTTGAATATTCTACGGCTTATCCTTGCATCCGGTTGCGCGGTCCTGGCGCTGACTTTGGTTCACGCACAAAATCCCAACTCTGACACTAGCCTGACTGCGAATCCCGTGTATGAGAAAAACTGTGCGAAGTGCCACGGGAAGACCGCGGAAGGGCGGACGTTTGCCGGGCCGTCGCTGGCGAACGCCAAGACGGCCGCCACTTCCGCGGACGACTTACGCAACATCATCACCAACGGCAAGGGGCGCATGCCGAAGTTCACAGGGAAGCTGGCGGCCGAGGAAATCGATGCACTGGTGAAGCAGATTCAGGCTCTCAAAAAGAAATAAAGTGCGGGGATCACGGCAGCGGCTGCAAGGTTTCCGGCCAGGCGGTAACTGCAAATTTGCCATCGGGCGCCTGCTCGAGAGCGGGCGCGTAAAGTCCGCGATACTCGCGGCGCCACCACATGTGCGTTGCGCGCTTTGTCGCAAGATCGGTGAACCAGTATTCCCACAAGACGGCGCGAACCTGCTTGGGCGGGGCTTGCGGAAAAGGATTGGCGGCGAAGAGCGCGAGGACATCGCGATCGTTCGACAGCAGGAGTTCTTCGGCGCGCAGAACCCAGGGATTTTCCCGCCAGTACCCAAGCGAAGCGAACCACATATTCCAATCAAAGCGCGGTTGGTAAGGCGCATAAATGCGCGGAGCTGCGGCGGGATCCTGGGGTTTGTTGCGGAAGGGATAGGGGACCCAGTTTATGCCGTCGTTCGAGCCCTGAAATTCGATTTCGTAGCGCTTCCAGGTCATGCGGCCAAAGAGGCCGTAGCTGTCGGCGATGCGGAATGGCTCCAAGACGTTGACAGGTTCCGCAGGGAGCGGCGCACGACGATAGATCCGCGTCACAATCAGGTAGAGGTTGGCGTAGAGGAGCCAGGCGAGAAAAAAACCGCTAACCCAAAGGCCTGCGCCGGAGACGAACGCGCGGAACTGCGGGCCTAGACCGGAGGTTGGAGAATATTGCTCCTCTTGAGCCACGGAAACTTCCTCTTCCGGCAGATCCGCGGGCGAGAGCGAGTGCAGATCGAGTTTGACCAATGTTTCTCGCTCCACCGGTTCTGGTGTCCGTTCGAGATTACTACGGACTGCGACTGTCCATCGCGCCGGAAGCAACTTCACAAGAAAGCGGTCATCGAGCAGCAAAAAACCGAGCGAGAGCACCAGGTAATTCAAAAACGCGTAGTTCGCCGTGAGGATGATGCCGATTTGCAGCGCGGTCACAATGCAAAAACAGGTGATGCGGAAGCGGCGGGGCAGAAATACCAGCCAGACGAGCAACAATTCCGCGAGCAGAGTGAGGAATGCCGTAGAGGCGTGAAACCAGTGAGGCAGCTGCTGAACGTACCAGCCAATCCACGTGGGCAACGGCCCGTTTTGATAATACTGGTCCATGGCCGTCAGGTCACGCCAGGAAGGGTCTCCGCCGAAATATTTGGCGACGCCGGATTCGAAATAAATGGAGAACCAGAGCAAGCGCAGCAGCCAGAGGCTGGCGCGCGAGGGCGGGGATTGCGCGTCCCAACCGGGGCGGATGCCGCTGGATACAAAGAACAAGCTGATGAATCCGGCAGCGAGCAGC
>Ga0335082_10000886_pt1 | contig 31521 bp, 26 predicted proteins | sample Lox_Sample_41_FD_206718 | JGI IMG/M metagenome (GOLD analysis project Ga0335082, IMG submission 206718) | Soil microbial communities from Loxahatchee National Wildlife Refuge, Florida, United States - Lox_Sample_4.1 | ecosystem: Environmental > Terrestrial > Soil > Wetlands | place: USA... | reverse complement strand
CTTTACGACCCGAAGGCCTTCATCACCCACGCGGCGTCGCTGCGTCAGGCTTTCGCCCATTGCGCAATATTCCCCACTGCTGCCTCCCGTAGGAGTCTGGGCCGTGTCTCAGTCCCAGTGTGGCTGGTCATCCTCTCAGACCAGCTAGCCATCTTTGCCTTGGTGGGCCATTACCCCGCCAACTAGCTAATGGCGCGCAGGCCCATCCTCAAGCGGTAGCTTGCAAGCAGAGGCCACCTTTTACCCCGGAAGTCGCAACCCCCGTGGTCTTATCTGGTATTAGCCCGTCTTTCGACAGGTTATCCCGGTCTCGAAGGTAGGTTACCTACGTGTTACTCACCCGTGCGCCGCTCTACTCGTGGAGTTGCCCCCACTTTCCCGCACGACTTGCATGTGTTAGGCACGCCGCCAGCGTTCGTTCTGAGCCAGGATCAAACTCTCCAGTTGAAACGACACGCGACGGAGGAAATCCTCCGCTCCGCGTTGTTTGACAACGGGTTCCGTCGCATCCTTCAAACTCATCACCTCTGCCTTCCCCCGGCTGACCGAGTTGGGCAGATTGGCATTACCATCTAGTTTTCAAAGACCGACCGCATCGTGGCGGGAAGGGGAGTTATAGGAAACGCCCCAATATGAGTCAAGCCCCTTGCGGGGATTTCTTCCGAGGAAAAAACCGCAGGGCGCACAAGCGCCGCGGTCCCACTTGAATCACTACGTCGCTCGCCCCAGCGGCCACCTCATAGCCGATGTCCGCGACGCGCTCGCCGGCTACCCGCACCGCTCCTTGTCGGATCAGTCGGCGCGCGTCACTCATCGACGCGGCCAATCCCGACGTCACGAGAGCCCGCACCAACGGCACCGTCGCCATTCCGCCCTCTGGCCATTCGAACACCGGAAGCTCATCTGGTAACTCGCGACGCTGAAAGCGGCGCGCGAAACTCTCTAGCTCATGGTTCGCCGCAACATCACCGTGGAAACGCGCCACCAGCAACCGCCCGAGCTGCTTCTTGGCGTCCATCGGGTGGAGCGCACCCGAAGTGATCCTGTGGCGCAAGCGCGCCACATCCTCGTCGCTCAACAGTTCGTAGTACCGCAGCATCATCGCGTCCGAGATCGACATCAGCTTTCCGAACATCTCGCTCGGAGGATCGGCGATGCCGATGGCATTCCCCAACGACTTGCTCATCTTGGCGACACCGTCGGTCCCCTCCAACAGCGGCAGAGTCAGCACTACCTGCGGCGCAAGTCCATAGGCCTTCTGAATCTCCCGCCCCACCAGTAAATTGAAGCGCTGGTCCGTCCCGCCAACCTCGATGTCAGCACGCAACGCCACCGAATCGTAGCCCTGAACCAACGGATAGAGGAACTCGTGAATGCCGATGGCGCGCTCATCCTCGTACCGCTTGGCAAAATCATCCCGCTCCAGCATGCGCGCCACCGTGTAGTGGCCACAGAGCCGCACCATGTCCGCAGCACTCATCCGGTCCATCCACTCGGAGTTGAACCGCACCTCGGTGCGCTCGACGTCAAGGATCTTGAACACCTGCTGGCGATACGTCTCGGCATTCGCGCTCACCTCAGCTCGCGTCAACGGCTTGCGCGTCTCCGACTTGCCGGTGGGATCGCCGATCATTCCGGTGAAGTCGCCGATCAGGAAGATCACTTGATGTCCGAGGTTCTGCAACTGTCGCAGCTTGGTGAGAGCCACCGTGTGACCGAGATGGAGATCGGGCGCAGACGGATCGGCACCAAACTTCACGCGCAGGGGCCGTCCGGCACGCAACTTCTCGGTCAAGCCATCTTCCGGCAGGAGATCCACCGCGCCGCGACGGATGACCTGTAGCTGCTGCTCAAGCGCCATCATCCTTCGTACACTTCCCGCACTCGACGCACCGACCGCGCCCGCCCCGTCTGCGCGTCTGCATCAACGATCACCCCCTGCACGACTACCGGGCCACTCGCCACTTCGAACTTCACCGGCATGTGCGTCAGAAAGCGCCGCACCGCGAGCTCGGAACGCACCCCGATGACGGATTCCGTCGGCCCGCACATGCCCACGTCGGTAATATATGCGGTGCCGCGTGGCAACAGCCGCTCGTCGGCGGTCTGTACGTGCGTGTGGGTTCCGAGCACCGCCGTGACCCGCCCATCCAAGAACCAACCCATGGCCGCCTTCTCCGAGGTCGCCTCCGCATGCAGGTCAACCACGATCACCGCCGCTCGCGCCCCCAGTTCGACCAGCACCGTCTCGGCAGTGCGAAACGGACAGTCGACGCTGTCCATGAAGACACGCCCAATCAGATTTACCACCACCACTGCCACTCCGCCCGCCGTCTCAGCAATGGTCCAGCCGCGTCCCGGTACCATCGGCGGAAAGTTCGCCGGCCTGAGCAACCGCCCCTCACCCACAATGAACTCCGGCATCGCCTTATCCCGCCAGACATGGTTCCCGGAGGTCAGCACATGCGCGCCGGCATCGAAGAGATCCCGCGCACTCCTGGGATCGACTCCCGCTCCACCCGCAACGTTTTCGCAATTCGCAATGACGAGGTCCAGGTGCTCACGATCGATGAGCCGCGGTACGAGCGCCTGCACCGCGCGCCGGCCCGGTTTGCCGACAATGTCGCCGAGAAAGAGGATGCGCATGCGCATGCCTTACACGCCGGACCGCACCTAATCCAGCGCCTGCATCGCCAGCCACCCGAGTACGCCGACCGGCCGGGCGGCGCGCGCCGCGCCCCCGGCCCGGAACATCAAACGACGACGCCGTTACTTCGCGATCTCGCTGGCGCGCGTCTCGCGAATGACGGTCACCTTGATCTGCCCCGGATACGTCATCTCGCTCTCGATCTTGCGCGCCACTTCGTGCGCCAGCGTCGATGCCTGATCGTCGTTCACCGCCCGCGGCTCAACGATAATGCGGATCTCCCGCCCCGCCTGCACGGCGAACGACTTTTCGACCCCCTTGAACGAGTTGCTGATACGCTCCAGGTCTTCGAGACGCTTGACGTAGCTCTCCAGCATCTCGCGCCGCGCTCCCGGGCGCGCCCCCGACAGGGCATCCGCCGCATCGACCAGCGGCGCCAGAATCGTCTCTGCCTTCACTTCCTCATGGTGCGCGGCAATGGCGTTGACGATCTTCGCCGACTCCCCATACTTGCGCGCGATGTCCGCACCGATGATCGCGTGCGACCCTTCGACCTCATGCGTCAGGGCTTTGCCGATATCATGCAACAGCCCGGCGCGGCGCGCCTGCTTTTCGTTGAGCCCCAGCTCCGCCGCCATCGCGCCGGCCAGGAAGGCACACTCCATCGAGTGCATCAGCACGTTCTGCGCGTAGCTGTACCGATACTTCAGCATCCCGATCAACTTGACGAGCTCGGGATGCACCCCATGGATGCCGACCTCGAACACTGCCTTCTGTCCAGCTTCACGGACGCTCTCTTCAACTTCCTGCTCCGCCTTGCGCACCACCTCCTCGACCCGGCCAGGATGAATGCGACCGTCGGAAATCAAGCGCTCCAGCGCAATGCGCGCAATCTCGCGCCGAATCGGATTGTGACACGACACAATGACCGATTCCGGCGTGTCGTCGACGATCAGATCCACACCAGTCGCCGCCTCGATGGCACGGATGTTCCGCCCCTCGCGTCCGATGATGCGTCCCTTCATGTCGTCGCTTGGCAGATGGACGACCGATACGGTGCGCTCGGCAACGAACTCGCCGGCCAGCCGCTCGATCGCGATCGACACGATCTTCTTGGCGCGCCGATCCGATTCGGCGCGCGCCTCTTCCTCCACCAGGCGGATACGCTTGGCAGCCTCGTGACGCGCTTCGTCAGCCATCTGCTCAATGAGGGTTTGCTTTGCTTCCTCGCGCGTCAGTCCCGCCACCCGCTCGAGTTGGTTACGCGTCTCCTCGGTGAGCCGCGCACACTGCTCCTCACGCTCGGTGAGCGCGCGGTCGCGCTGCACCAGCGTTTGCTCGAGCTTCGTGGCACTGGCTTCCCGTTTTTCGACCTGCTCAGCTCGCTTCTCGAGACTCTCCTCGCGACCCACCAACCGTCGCTCCAGCTGCTGCAACTCCTGTCGGCGCTCGCGCGTTTCCTTTTCCCCCTCGGTCTTCGCCTGCAGAATCAGGTCCTTCGCCCTGACTTCCGCTTCCTTCCGAGTGACCTCCGCTTCGGCGCGCGCTTCGCCGAGCACGCGCGCCGCCGTCTCGTCCGCGTTCTGCTTTTCTTGGCGCTGCTGCTGCCGCCGCACGAACTCGAAGACGCTCGCCAGCGCGACCGACAACACGACAACCAAAAGCCCCCCCATGACATATTCCATCATAGCTGCAGTCCTCCCTTCTGGAGCGCCGCGTCCCACACCGCCGCCGCCTGCCCACAGATAACGACCCGCCGCTCCGTAATGATGTAGTGCAATGTGATGTCCCACGCATCGCGTGGAACCTCGTCGAGTTGTTGAAATTCGTAGGCCAGACCGACCCGCACGATGCCCTCCCCCCAGGTGGCGAAGAGCCGATCGTAGAAACCGCCGCCACGCCCCAAGCGACCACCGGCCTGATCCCATGCGACCACCGGTACCAGCGCGAGCGCCGGCCTCGCTGGCACCGCTGGAACCGCCTTGCACGGTTCCAGAACGCCGCCACGGCCGCGCACCAGTGGCTCCCCCGGACGCCAGCGAACCACGCCGCCGTCAGCTGACTGGGTCGGCAGGTACACGGGGCGGCCAGAGTCGACCACGTCCTCAATCAACGCCGCCGTGGGGATCTCGTTTTCAGCGTCGATGTACGCGATAACCGCGCCCGCTTCCTGCTGCGGCGGGAAGGTTCGGAGACGGGTGCGAACCGCCGCACCAGCCGCCGCCACCTGGTCGGCGGCCAGCCCACGGCGCTGCTCACGCAGCCGCTGCCGAATCGCGCGTTTCTCACCGTTCATGTTCCGGTCAGTTCGACCGGGGCGAGGTTCGGCAGTAGGCTCGAAGTGGGTAGTCGACTATCTAACGATGCTGCGGGGGTTCCGAAACATGCAGTCTCCGAAGGTGTGATGCGGGCGTCGCGTCACCGCTGTCGCTGCGACCGGTGCGTCGTTCACGATGCTTCGAATCCCCCTGGAACGTCACAAGCCAATTCAAGACAACCCAATTCAAGAAAGTGTACCTCACAGCCAACCCCAACCCCCTCAGGCGATAAGAGCCGTCAAGCCCACTGTTGCTCTCCCGTACCGACCGAACTGTGACCCGGTGCCCGTTCGGGCCTCGGAACCGCCGAAGCGGCTTGGTCTGGGTCACGCTCTGGCACGCGTTGCAACCGCGCGGCTCGCCTCTCAGCGTCCTGCGATGTCGTCTCCTTTCCAAACTCGTCGACTCAGCGCTCGAAACGAGCCAAGACACGCTGCGCCAACCGATTGATCGTCTGACTGAGCTCCTCTTGTTGCCGTTGCAGTTTCCTATATTCGCTCGCAATATTCAACGCCGTCACCAACGCGAGGTGGAGGGTCAGCGCTGGCACCCGACCACCCGCCAGCTGCCGCATCTGCTGATCGACGTAGCCGGCGACTTGGCGGACATGCTCCTCACCCTCGTCGCTGGCGACGGTGAGTCGCTGTCCCATGATCTCGACTTCCACCGGCTGCCTCATTCCCACTCACGTGAGATCGAGCCCTTCCAAGCGGCTCAGAATCCGTTCGAGACGCGTCCTGATATCGCTCCGTTCTTGCTCCAGCTGCTTGACCTGCGCTTGTGCCTCAGCCAGCAGCTTGTCCTTTTCCTTCAGGCGCTGCAGCAACGCCTGATGCTCGTCACGCACACGCTCGTGCTGATCGACGAACTGGTTGATCTTGGTTTCCAAAAGTTTGAGATTTTCTAGATCCATAGGCTCCCGGACATCAAGTGGTTGCGCACCATAAGAGAGGCGGCGGGAGCGTGTCAAGGATGACGCCGGCCGTTTGTCGATGGTCAGTGCTTCTGTCCCCCTCAACGGCTCCAGGAAACGGCAACGCGATACGAAGCCTTCCGCGTCGCACCCGCGGGCCAGCTGGCGCTCGCGGGCGCCACGCTTAGCGCCGATGGGAATGGCATGCGCCGCGGCTTCGCGAGTTTGATGTCGAAGACCGCGCCGCACCCTTCTCACCAGTACTCCGGCAACCAGTACAGATGTGGCAAGACCTGTGCTCTTCATTGACGACAGTGCTCCCGCGGGAGCCCGAACGAGAGAGCGGCCGATGCAATTCAGCAGCACGGCAATCGTTTCACATCCGCCCACAATTGTCCTGGATACGATGATCGAACGCATGGAAGCGATCGTGCCGTTCCTGCCGAACATCGACAGCATCACCACCAGCTCAAAGACACGCTTACCCGACGGCCGCCTGCGCATCGTCCGCCGCTGGCAGGGCTCGCTCAACCAAGTGCCATTGCTCCTGCGGCCTTTTGCATCGCCCGAGTGGCTGGCGTGGATCGACACAGCCCTATGGACACCCGCGCAATACAAGGTCGACTGGACCCATTCGCCGGCGCTCGAAAGCCTCGAAGCCTTCTACGACTGTAGCGGAACCAATTTCTTCGAGCCGCATCCGGACGAACCAGACAAGATGACGCGAATGCGTATCACCGGCGCGCTGGAGGTGTACCCGCAGCGGTTGCCGGGTGTCCCACAGCTGCTCGGGCAACGTTTGGCCCCACAGATCGAGAGCTTCCTGATCGGCTTGGTCACACCCAACCTGACGGCACTGGCACACGGGCTACAGCGCTATCTCGACACCCAGCCGCACGCCGCGACCAACCACCGTACACGAGGACGTCGATGACGGCACAGAGTCGTGATACGGACGCATCCCAGCCGTTGACGCTGCCGTCGCGGATGGCACCCACCGACGCACTCTTCTGGTACGCAGAAACCGCGCTGCCGAGCTTTCGACCGATCATCGGTGGACTCTACATCCTCGACCGCCATCCACATGCGCAGGGCATCGAGGCAGGCTACCAGGCCGCCCTGCGCTTGGTCCCACGCCTGCGACAGCGCGTCATGGAGTCACCCCTGGCCATCGGCCTGCCACAATGGGTGGATGATCTACACTTCGATCCCGACTACCACCTCCGTCATCTGTCCGTGCCGGCACCCGGAACACTGCGCCAGTTGCTCGATCTCAGCGCCACGGTCTTCGCCACGCCGCTCGATCGCGAACGCCCGCTGTGGGAGGCCTACTGGATCGACGGTCTCGAAGGCGGACGCGCCGGGTACTTCTTCAAGATGCATCACGCCATCGTCGACGGCGTCGGTTCGCTGGCCCTCTTGAACGCGTTGACCCAACGGCATCGTACGGAACCGCAAGCAACCAGATCAACACGGCACACACCGCGCGCGGTTCGACCGGCACCACCGCCCGATGTGGCGAACGAGCTTGGCGCCGCCCTGCTCGAGCTGTCGTCGCTGGCGTGGCGCACGGTGCAGGTCCCGCTGCATTTCCTGTCGGACCCCGGTGCTTCGGCCACACAGCTGTGGCGCATCGGGCGCGGTGTGCGCGGTCTCTTGGCCGACGTCGGGAACCCCACCGTCAACGACCCGCTCGTCGGCTCGACATCGGGGCTCTCGCGTCGTCTCGATGTCCTCGAAGTGCCGTTGAAGCGCTTGGACACGATCCGCAAACCGCTGGGCGTCACCATCAACGATCTGGTGTTGGCCGTCTTGGCCGGAACGATCGGCGCCTATCACCGCGAACGCCGCGTGCACGTCGACACGCTCAACTGCATGGTCCCAATGAGCCTGCGCGCCGCCGACGAGCACGACGTCCTCGGCAACCGTGTCGGGATGTTCAACATCGCGCTGCCGGTGGGTGAGAAGCTGCCCCGGCGACGCCTTGAGCGCATCGTCAAACAAACGCACGCGGCCAAGCGCGACCAGCGTTCAGCGCTGTACCCCTTCCTGATGCAAACCCTGACGGTGCTCCCCGGCGCGGCGTTCCGTTGGCTGGCGCGCCAGAGCCTCGGGCGAGTCAACGTCGCCTGCACGAACATCCCGGGCCTTCCGGACCGTCGCTACATGGCCGGCGCCGAGGTGCAAGCGATCTACCCGTTCGCCAGTGTCGTCCAGGGCACGCCGCTGGTCATGGCCCTCTTCTCCTACGCCGGCATGATGGACATCGGCATCGACACCGACCCGGAAGCCATCCCGGATCCGCACCGTCTCGCCGAGCTCTTCGACAAGGGTCTCGATCAGATGGAGGCGCTGAGCCGGCGCCGCAGCGGCTGAGCGCTCCTTGGCTTGGTGGGTCGCCTCGTGTAGACGAGCCGTATGGCAACCTTCCCGCCTCGTAACCTCGCCGCCGAGGTGGCGAAGCATTTCCACGGCACTCCCGAGCAGCGGATCTTGCAAGCACTCCGTCTGGGAAGGGAATCCGTCACGCTCTACCTCGCGACGCTGCCGCCCACGACCACTTGGAGCGAAGCCGCAGAACGGCTGCGCCGCAACCGTTACCGCGGCCGCCGCCCGTCCGCGGTCATGGAGGCCCGACGCGCATGATCGTTCTGCGCGAGGTCGTCGCCTACCTCGAAGACCGTGGCGTGCGCTATGCACTGATTGGCGGCGTCGCCCTCGCGATGCACGGTATCGCGAGAGCGACACTCGACTCCGATCTGCTCGTCGTGGATCGCGTCGTCCTCGACCCCGCCTTCTGGGGGGATTGGAAAGCTGACCAAGCGCCCGATATTCAGCGCGGTGACGCCGACGACCCGCTTGCAGGCGTCGTCCGACTGCGCCGCGACGAGGAAGCGGTCGACGTAATTGTCGGCAGGCACGCCTGGGAAGCGAACGCACTCGAGCGACGAATCCCGGTGACCGTGGAGGATCACCCGCTGTTCGTCGTCGATACAGCTGACCTGATCGTCCTCAAGCTCGCCGCCGGCGGCCCCCAAGATGTCCTCGACATTCGCCTGCTACTCGCGGCGCAAGGCGAGAAGTTGCGCGGCCAAGTCCAAAGCCGTCTGTCCCAGGTCTCGCAAGCGCTTCGCGACGCCTGGAAGACGCTGTTGCGCGCCGACGCCGCCCCAACACCAAGCTGAACCGCAGCGCAACTCCGCCGCAGCGCAAAGCAGCTGCAGCGCGCCAGGTGAACGCGATCGACTACTGGTTTCAAACTCTAGCGTGAGCGCTGCACCACTCCGCAGCGCCACGGGGCAACCTCTGAGCCGTCCGCAGCTATGGCGCCGCTTCCATTCTCACGGATGAAACGTCTAGCGTTCCCAACTGCCAATATCGTGAGCGACTAGAAGCCGCGTCAGACGCGGCGTTGCGCGCGAATTCGCATCCGCTAGCCCGCCTCCAACAACGCATCGACGAACGCCTCCGCATCGAACGGCGCCAGGTCCCCCGCCTTCTCGCCCAGGCCGACGTAGCGGATCGGCACGCCCAGCTCGGCGCGGATCGCGAACACCGCCCCGCCCTTGGCCGTGCCGTCGAGCTTGGTGAGCACGATGCCGGTCAACGACAGGGCTTCCTGAAAGACGCGCGCCTGGCTGATGGCGTTCTGGCCGGTGGTGGCGTCGATCACCAGCAGCACTTCGTGCGGCGCGCCGTCGAGCTGTCGCCCGATGACCCGGACGATCTTCTTCAGCTCCTCGATGAGATGCTGCTTCACGTGCAAGCGGCCGGCGGTGTCGACGATCACCACGTCGGCATCGCGGGCCACCGCGGCGGCGATGCCATCGTGCGCCACCGCCGCCGGATCGGAGCCGCTCTGATGCCGCACACAATCGGCCCCGACGCGCGCCGCCCATAACTCCAGCTGCTCCGCCGCCGCGGCGCGGAACGTGTCTGCCGCGACCAGCACAACCTTCTTGCCAGCCTGTCGATAGTGGTGCGCCAACTTGCCGATGGTCGTCGTCTTGCCCACGCCGTTCACGCCGGCCACCAGGATCACATGCGGCTTCGCCGGCGACGCGACCTCGTTCCCGTCCGCGAGCACGGCACGCATGTCGTTGCGCAGCTCGTGCCGCAGGGCGCCCACATCCTCGAGGTCGCGGGCCCGCGGGCGCAGCTTCGCCAGCAACGCCTGCGTCGCCTTCACGCCGACGTCGGCAGTGAGCAACACTTCCTCGAGCTCGGCCAGGCGCGCCTCCACATCCTTGCCGGCGCCCCAGGCACCCTGGAGACGCGCTAGGAATCCTTGCCGCGTCGTGGTGAGGCTCTGGCGCAGGGTCGCCGGCGGCGCAGCCGTAGGAGCCGCCGTGGGCGGTTGCACGCGCTGCCGGCGGCGCAGCAGGACAACCGCGAGCACAGCCACCGCGACAACCGCCACGGCGCCAGCGCCGACGAGGATTTCAGGCGTCCAAGGCATTGGGGGAAGTCTACAGTCGACCGTTCAGAGCTGAGAGTCCGAAGCCGTACATTGCCCCGAAAGCTATCGACTCTCGACCGTCGACTGTCAACGGCGGCACCTTCGCCCGACCGCCTGTCGGACTTGGCAGTCCGCAGCGACCCAACGGGAAGCGGGCCATAGAAATGGCGCTGGCCGCAGGCCCTAGTGCATCGCGACGGAGATGACCTTCGAGACGCCAGGCTCCTGCATGGTCACGCCGTAGAGCACGTTGGCGGCTTGCATGGTGCGCTTGTTGTGGGTGATGACGATGAACTGCGAGCGCTCGCTCATGTCCTGCACGAGATTGGTGAAGCGGCCGATGTTGGCGTCGTCGAGCGGCGCATCGACCTCGTCGAGGAAGCAGAACGGCGTCGGGTTGATCATGAACAGCGAGAAGATCAGGCTGACTGCCACGAGCGCCTTCTCACCGCCGGACAGCAAGGTCACCGTATCGAGCCGTTTGCCCGGCGGTCGCACGACGATCTCGACGCCGGTCTCGAGCAGGTTGTGCTCGTCGGTCAGCACCAGGCGCGCTTCGCCGCCGCGGAACAAGCGCGGCAGGACCTGCTGGAACTTCTCGTTCACCGCCGCAAAGGTTTCCGCGAACTTGGTGCGCGAGGCCCGGTTGAGGCGCTGAATCGTCCGCTCCAGGTCGGCGAGCGAGCGTTCCAGGTCCTCCTTCTGGGTGCGCAGGAACTGGGCGCGGTCTTCGAGCTCGCGCAGCTCGTCGATGGCGCCGACGTTGACGTCACCGATGCGCGCGATCTTCTCGCGCAGCGTTTCCAGACGGGCCAGCGCGGCGTCCTCGTCTTCGATCGGCTCGCCCTCGGGCTCGCTGGCCAGCTCGGTGGCATACTTCTCGCGGATGCCTTCGGTGAGATGCTCGGCGCGCAGCCGCTGCTCGGCGAGACCGATCTGACACTGGTTGCACTGGCCGCGCACGGCATCCAGTTGCTCCCGCAGGGCATGCGTCTGGCCGTCGTGTGAGGCGACCGCGGCGGTCGCGGTGTCGAGCGCCGTGCGCGCCGCGACGATTTCGGCTTCGACGAGCTGGCGTTGCGCCTCCTGCTGCGTGCGCTGCGTCTCCGCCTCGACCGCGGCCGCTTGCAGCCCGCTGCGCTCGCGCTCGGTCTCCTCGCGCTCGGTGGCCATCGAGGCGGCCCGCGCCGTCATCTCGTCGCGCTGCGATGCCAACCGCACCAGCGCCGTCACTGCCGCTTCCTGGCGCTGCCGCCGTTCCGCCACGCGCACCTTGATGCCGGTGAGCTCGCTGTTCAGCGCCTCGACCTGCGCCGCGGTGGCCGCTGCCGCATCCTGACAGGCGCGCAATCCGGCCTCGCGGTTCTCCCGTTCCTCTCCAAGCGCCAGCAGCTCGGCTTCGACACGCTGCAAGTCGGCGCTGCTCTCGCTGTCCTCGGCCGCGGCCGTCGTCGACTCGAAGCGCGCCACATCGAGGCGATCGAGCCAGCGCGGACGCTCGCCATCGAGTCGCTCGAGGTCTTTCTCGGCGGCCACCAGCTCGAGGGTCAGGGCGTGCGTATCGCGGTCGAGGCCCTTGAGCGCCGTCTCCTGCGCGTCGAGCTCGTGATGCGCTCGCTGCGCTTCGTCGCGTGCCAGCGCCAGGCGCGCCTCGAGCCCGGCGACGTCGGCCGTTAGCTCCGCCGCCTGGCGGCGCCGCGCCACGATCTCTTCCTCGATCGGCCGCTCGCTGCCGCCGGTGACCACGCCGTTGGCGTCGATGACGTCGCCTTCGGGCGTCACCATGGTCACGTACACGCCGTTCTTGCGCCACAGCGCCAAGCCGGCGTTGAGGTCGGGCACCAGCACCACCTCGTTGAGCAGCGCTTCGGCGACGTGGCGATACGGCTCGGCGACCTGCACCACGTCGATCAGGCGGCGCGTGTTGCCGTTGAGACTGCTGGCGCCGTGCCCGTTCATCGGGATCTGTCGCGGCGCCAGGGGAATGAAGCTGCCGCGCCCGGAGTCTTCGCTGCGCAAGGTGCTCACGGCGCCGACCGCGTCGTCGGCTTGGCGGACGATGACGTACTGCAAGCGGTCACCGAGGGCGGCGGCGACGGCACGCTCGTACTCCTGCGGGACATCGATCACGTCGGCGACGACGCCGAGGACGCCGCCCTCGGGCTGGGCACCCAACAGAATCGAACGCACACCGCGCTGGTAACCTTCGTAGTTGCGCTGGATCTCGCGGAGCGAGTCGAGTCGCGAACCGAGCTGCACCAACTGCTCGTGCGTTTCAGCGATCTCACGCTCCCAGCCGCGCCGTTCCTCGGCGAGCACGCGCACGCGTTCGGCGCGTTGTTCCTTCTCGCCTTCGGCGGTGCGCAGGCGTTCGCGCAACGAGAGGATATCGGCGCGACGCGCGGCGGCGGCGGCTTCCACGGCGGCGAGTCGCTCACTGGCCTCGGTTTGTTCAGCCGCCAACTTCTCCAAGCGCCGGCGCGCGTCGTCGCGGCGACGCGTATGCGTCGCGGCCGCGCTGCGGCACTCCGCTTCGCGCGCCGCCAGGCCGACGACGGCGTTCTTCGCCGCTTCCAGCTCCGCCTGCATGGCGATGACGCGCGCGCGCGCCGCGCTCAACTCCGTCTCCTTGCGCTCGAGCTCGCCTTCATCGAAGAGCACCATCTGGGCGTACTCGGCGCGTTCACGCTCGTGCTGCTGAATGGCGTGCTGCACCTGCTGCTGTTGCTGTCCCAGCGTGACAGCCTCGGCGTCCAGCCGGCCGATGCGGCGGTCGCGTTCACTGGCTTCCTTGGACAGCAGCTCGATGCGCTGCCGCAAGCTCTGGCACTCCGACTCGAGCACCGCGGCGGTCTCGCGGCGCCGCGCCAGCTCCTCCTCCGCAGCCACTTGCGTCGCCACCTTGTCGGCGCGCGCTTGCTCGAGCTGCGCCAGCTCGGCGACGAGGGACTGCTCTTGCTCGCGGCCGCGGGCCAGGTCGCCTTCGAGGTCGGCAATCGCCGCCGCCAGCCGGCGCCACTGCGCGCCGGAGAGCGCCAGATCGAGTTGGCGAATCTCATCCTGGAATGTCCGGTACTGCTCCGCCTTCTTGGCCATGCGATGCAGGTACTGGATCTGGCGATCGAGCTCGCGCAGCACGTCGTTGACGCGCAGCAGGTTCTCGCGCGTGCGCTCCATCTTGCGTTCGGCAGCCAGCTTGCGACTGCGGTAGAGCGTCGTGCCGGCGGCCTCCTCGATGAACAGGCGGCGGTCCTCGGGCTTGGCGTTGATCAGCTGCTCGACGCGCCCTTGCTCGATGATGGCGTAGGCCTTGGAACCGATGCCGGTGCCGAGGAACAGCTCGGTGATGTCTTTCAGCCTACAGGGCGTCTTGTTGATGAAGTACTCCGACTCGCCGGAGCGGAAGTAGCGGCGGCTGACGGTGATCTCGGTCAGCTCGCGGAAATGTGCCGGCACCGTCGACACGTCGAGGTCGAGATCGCTCGGCTTGTAGTCGTTCGGATCGTTCTCGAAGGTCAGCGAGACCTGTGCCATCCCGGTGCCCGGCACACGCTCGTTGCCCTTGAAGATGACGTCTTCCATCGAATCGCCGCGCAGGTGCTTGGGGCTCTGTTCGCCCAGCACCCAGCGAATGGCATCGACGACGTTCGACTTGCCGCAGCCGTTCGGCCCAACGACGGCCGTGATGCCCGCCGGAAAGTCGAGGACTGTCCGCTGCACAAAGGATTTAAAGCCGATGAGCTCGAGTTGCTTGATCCGCATGCCGCACCACCACCCCGCCTTCAGTGTATTTCACAGCTGTCAGTGTGGGTCAACAAACCGCGTCCCTCATGCCGTTGCACCGTCGGACGCGTCGCCCGACCTCACTCTTGCAGCTCCGTGTTCCAGTAGGAGGCGTCGATCGTCGACAGGAACGGCACCCACTCCTTGTAGCGTCGCAGACTGAAGGTTTCGAGCATGAACGGCGTCCACTCGGGTCGCCGCGCCGCGCGCAGGAGTCGCATTCCGGCCTGCTCCGGCGTGCGGCCGCCCTTGCGTCGGTTGCAGCTATGACAGGAACAGACGACGTTCTCCCAGCGGGACAGGCCGCCCTGCGACCGCGGGATGACATGGTCCAGGTTCAAGTCGCTGCGCGAAAACTTCTCACCACAGTACTGGCAGGTGTTGCGATCCCGGCTGTAGATGTTGAAGCGGCTGAAGCGCACCTGCCGCCGCGGCACCCGGTCGTACGCTTGTAGGAGGATCACCCGCGGCACCCGCACCACCCGGCCGACGAGCCCGATCGTGTCGTCATGCACCGACACCGAAAGATCGGACCAGCTGTCGAAGTCGAAGGTCCGGTACTGCTCGTTCACGGCGAAGGCAATACCTTGATACAAAAGAGAAAATGCCCGCCGAACCGAGGTGACGTGGACCGGCAGGTAGGAGCGGTTGAGGACTAGGACCTTGGTATTAAGAACTGACGTCGCTGCAGACATCCTCGAACCATAGTGCCCACGGAAAACTTTCCGGCACGCTACCTGTCGGCCCCGATGAAGTCAAGAATGTGACGCTAGGTCCTACTCGTACGCTGGTGTTTAGGACGCTCATTCTTGCCCTTCCCCACACGTATCCCTATGATGCGTCGACCCCTTACGGATCAGGCATGGACGCGGCGCGGACGGCATATGAGGCCTTGTGTGCGCGGGTTGAGAGACCCGGTCGCTACCTGGGCAACGAGCGCGGCATGGTCCGCAAAGACCCGGCGAGCGTGGCGCTGCGTTTTGCGCTCGCGTTCCCCGACGTCTACGAGATCGCGCAGTCGCACCCCGGCCTGCAAATCCTCTACGACTTGTTGAACCGGCGCCCCGACGTCTACGCCGAGCGCGCCTACGCGCCGTGGCTCGATATGGAAGCCGAGTTGCGGCGTGCCCGCCTGCCCCTATCGTCGTTGGAGACGTTCACGCCGTTGCATGAGTTCGACATCGTCGGATTCACGCTGCAGTACGAGCTGACGTACACCAATCTGCTCGCCATGCTGGAGCTGGGGGGTATTCCGCTGCTCGCGGCGGAGCGCGGCAGCGACGCGCCGCTGGTGATCGCCGGCGGGCCGTGCGCGTTCAACGCCGAACCGTTGGCGGACTTTCTCGATGCCGTGGTGCTCGGCGACGGCGAACACATCATCCATGACATCTGCGACACCGTCCGCGCCTGGGATGGGCGCAACCGCGACGACCTGCTCGGGGCGTTGGCGGGCATCCGCGGCATCTACGTCCCCGCATTCTTCGAGCCGCGCTACGGCGCCGGTGGCCAGCTCACCGAGATCCGGCCGCTGCGCGCCGGCTACGAGCGCGTCGAGAAGCAGGTCGTCGCCGATCTCAACTCCGTCCCGGTGCAACAGACCTACGTCGTGCCAACCATCAAGACGGTGCATGATCGGCCGAGCTTGGAGGTCATGCGCGGCTGCGTGAAGGGGTGTCGGTTCTGCCAGGCCGGCTACATCTACCGGCCGCTGCGTGAGCGCGATCCGCGTCGCGTGCTGGAGCATGCGGAGCGCGCCGTCGCGGCGACCGGCCAGGACGAAGTCTCGTTGATGAGCCTGAGCACCGGCGACTACAGCTGCGTCAATCCGGTGCTGACCGAGTTGATGAACCGGCTGGCGGCCAAGAAGGTCGCCGTGTCGCTGCCGTCGACCCGGGTCGATGCGCTGGCGCCGTCGCTCTTGGAACAGATCAAACGCGTTCGCAAGACCGGGTTCACACTGGCGCCGGAAGCCGGCAGCCAGCGGCTGCGCGACATCATCCAGAAGGAGTATCAGGAAGACGAGCTGGTCAACGCGGCGCGGCAGATCTTCGGGCTCGGCTGGCGCACCCTCAAGCTGTACTTCATGCTGGGTCTGCCCAGCGAGACGGAAGACGACTTGATGGGCATCGTCGAGCTGTCCACCAAGGTCGCCGCCGCGGGCCACTTCCGCAAGGAAGTCACCGCCAGCGTCTCCAACTTCGTACCCAAGCCGCACACACCCTTCCAATGGGCGGCGCAGCTGCCGATCGCCGAGATGGAAGCGCGGCAGCGCTTCCTGCGCAGCGAGCTCGGCAAGCGGCGGATCAAGTTCCGCTGGCATGACGCGCGGCTATCGTATCTCGAAGGTATCATCTCACGCGGTGATCGCCGCATCGGCTTGCTGCTGCGCCGCGCCTTCGAGCTGGGCTGCCGCTTCGACGGCTGGAACGAGCAGTGCCGCCTCGATCTCTGGGAGCAAGCGCTCACCGACACTGGCCTCGCCGGCGAGCTCTGCCTGCGCCGCCGCCGGCTCGACGAAGTGTTGCCGTGGGATCACCTGAGCAGCGGCGTGACCAAGGCGTTCCTGCAGCGCGAGCTGGCGCTCGCCTTCGAGCGGACGCTGACTCCCGACTGCAGCGTCGAGCGCTGCACCTATTGCGGCGCCTGTGACTTCACGACGATTCGCAACGTCGACTATCACGTCGCCGGCGCCAAGGGCAGCGAGCACCGCGGCGACGTCGTCGACCACTGGGCCAGCGAGATCGTCTCGGACTCCGATGCACCCGGGGCCTGGGAACCGCGCGGGTGGCACAAGATCCGCGATAAGGTCGATGCGGCGGCCGCACCGATGCCCGCGGCGGCCGCCGACGGCGCGCGCCCGCTTGCCGGGCGCGGTGGCGCGTCGGTGGATCGCGACGCCAAGGGGTTGGGGAACGCCGAAGAGTGGCTCGCCGCCGGCGGCGAGGCGCTCACGCCGGTGGTCGATCTGCCGCGCACGCCGCAGACGCGGATCCGCTTGACCTATACCAAGTTGGGCCGGGCCCGTTTCATCAGCACCCTGGAGTTGACGACGCTGTTCAGCCGCGCCGCGCGCCGCGCCGACCTGCCGATCGCCTTCTCGCAAGGCCACCATCCGCTGCCGCGTTTCGCCTTCAGCCCGGGGCTGGCGGTCGGCGTGGAGAGCCGCTGCGAGCTCGTCGATCTCGATCTCGTCGAGCCGCTCAGCGCCGGGACAGTCCGCGAACGAATGGCGCCGCAGCTGCCGGAGGGCATGGTCATCACCGCAGCCGAGACGTTGCCGTTGCACGGCCCCAGCATCTCCGCCTCGATCGCCGCCCTGCGCTACGAGATCGACGTCGCCGCGCTCATCAACGGCGACCGCGGCGCAGCCATTCGCTCCGCCATCGCGGCCTTCAACGGCGCCGCGCAGTTCCCCCTGGTCAAGCACGCGAAGGGCGTCGAGCGCACCATCGACGCACGACCGTTTGTCGCGGCGCTGCGACTCACCGCGGCGAGCGTCGTCGACACCACACTGCTGTTCGGCTCGCGCGGCACCGTCAAGCCGACCGATCTGCTCGCCGCCGTGTTGGGCATCGACGCGGCGCGGGTGCGCGCGCTGCCGGTGTGCAAGGTCGATACGATCTTCCATCCTGTCGCAACGGCCGCCGTCGACGCGACGGTGCATGAGGCGGTGTAGGCGTGGCCCGCGAGATCATCATCAACTCGGCGCCCTACGAAACGCGCGTCGCCTTGCTGGAGCAACGCCGGTTGCTCGAAATCTTCATCGAACGCACCCGCGACAAAGGCGTCGCCGGGAACATCTACAAGGGACGCGTGACGCGCGTGCTCCCCGGCATGCAGGCGGCGTTCGTCGACATCGGCCTGGAGAAGGCCGCGTTCCTCCACAGCTCCGACCTGTACGCCGAGCTGGGAGACGAGTTCATTGCCGAAGAGGCGACCGCCCCGGCCGAGGCGCCAGAGGCCGGCGGCGACGCGCCGGAGACCGCCAGCAAGCCACCGGCTCGACGCGTACCGATCGAGGAGCGTCTGAAGAAGGGCCAGGAGATCCTCGTGCAGGTCGCCAAGCAGCCGATCGGCACCAAGGGCGCGCGGGTGACCGGTGTGATCTCGTTGCCGGGACGCCATCTGGTCTTCACGCCCTCTTCGCAGCACATCGGAGTGTCGCGGCGCATCGAAGACGAAGCCGAGCGCGCCCGGCTCAAGGAGATCGTCGCATCGGAACGGCCGCCGGACGGCGGCTTCATCATCCGCACCGCCTGTGAAGGGTTGGCGAAGCGCGAGATCCAGGGCGATATCCGCTTCCTCCTGAAGCTGTGGAATCGCATCGTACGCAAGGCCGAACAGGGCGGCGCGCCGACGCTGCTGCATTACGACATGGACCTGGTGCTGCGCACCGTGCGCGACCTGTTCACGGCGGAGACGCACCGGCTGGTGGTCGACAACGCCCGCGACCACCAGCGCATCCTGGAGTTCGTCGACACCGTCATGCCGCGCTTGACGCCGCGCATCGAGCTCTACGAGGAGCCCGAGCCGATCTTCGACCGCTTCGGCATCGAGACGCAGATCGCCAAGGCACTGGAGCGCAAGGTGTGGCTCAAGTCGGGCGGCTACATCGTCATCGATCACACCGAGGCGCTGACGGTCATCGACGTCAACACCGGCCGCTACGTCGGCAAGAAGAGCCAGGAGGAAACGGTCCTCAAGACCAACCTCGAAGCCGTCAAGACCATCGTCGAGCAGCTGCGCCTGCGCAACATCGGCGGCTTGATCGTCGTCGACCTGATCGACATGGAAGACCGCGCCCACCAGCGCGAGGTGTTCGACGCGTTGAGCGACGCCGTCAAGAAGGACAAGGCGCGCTCGAAGCTGCTGCGCATCTCCGAGCTGGGCCTGATCGAGATGACGCGCAAGCGCACGCGCGAGAGCTTGTTGCAGTTGCTGAGCGCGCCGTGCGCAACCTGCGACGGCAAGGGGCACGTGAAGGCCACGGCCACCGTCGCCTACGAGGTGCTGCGTCGCATCCAGCGCGAAGCGGCGCTCAACCCAACGCTGTCCCAGATCACCGTGCAGGTGCACCCGACCGTCGCTCAGTTCCTCCACGAGAAGGAGGATCGCACCCTGCATCTCCTCGAGGCCAAGCTCGACAAAAAGATCGTCGTCAAGGCCTCGGCGGACGTGCACGAAGGCAAGTACGAGATCACCGGCGTCGAAGCGGCGGCGTGACCGCCGGCGCCAAGAGCGACCCGATGCCCAGGCCGATCTCGACGACGCGTACAGGCGACGGCGTCGTCGCAGCCAAGACGTGCGGCCGATTGGTAACGAACCAGCCACCGGGACGGTGATTGCCGGTACGCTGTGGCGACGAAGGAGCGCTGACGACGCCGACGCGCTCGGATGACGCGGCGCGGATCGGCGCCCGCTGGTCCCATACGACCAGCAGGTCGGCGAAGGCGTCGGTCTTCGGGCCGGGATAGCGCTCGCGGACACGGACGACGTCCATCACCAGCCGGTGGCCGCTGTGCGGGTCCACCAGTTGGCGGAGCTCCTGCTCGAGTGTGTCGCACAGGACCGCGTACTCCGCGCCGGGAGCGACGCGCCCGTGGGGTTCGCGACCTTTCAGGTTTAGACGGATGGCACCACTGATTGCGTCGTGGTGCACCGCGTATGCTCGCCGGGCGGACCGCGGTAGGAACCGTCGGAGGACTCGTGGCATGCGGGAACCCGCTCGGGAGCCCAGGCCGCGGGAACCTGCCGCGCCGGCCAGCGTCGGCTCGAGCCGACGCAGGACTTCATCCAGCAGCGGCGTGCCGCTGTAGTTGGAACCCATGCCGATGAGAGAGAAGACGACGACGGCGGCTTCGGGCCCAGCCGCTTCCATCAGCTGTCCAAGCGCGCGATCCAGCCCGATGTATGTCGTTCGCACCGGGTCAACACCAGACACCAACGGCAGGTGTTCCGAGTGCGAGCGGTCGTGGACGTGCCAGGCGTGGTGCCCCACGCAATGTGACTCGGCGAAGACGGCCATGAGCAAGTCCCAGTCCTGTTCGTTCGACCACTCGGTGAGGAGGCGCGTGCGCGCAGCCAAGCGCGACATGATCGTCCCGAAGATCGCCTCGATGCTTGCGGCGTCGACGACGACCTCGTGACATTCCGAGAGTTGCTTGGCCGGGAATCGACGCGCGACGTCGGCGACGATCGCCGGCGGACTCCCCGATGGTGCGGCGTTGTCCTCGCCGTGCGGCATCCAGTCAACCACCTGGCGGCAGCCTGGCGTATCGGCGATCGGTGATTTCGGCACGTCGAGGATGGCGACCCGACTCCCCTCGGCGCTGAGCGTTTGCCAGAACGGCGGGAGCGTCATCTGACTGCGTCGGAACGGCACCTCGTCGTAGGAATCGGGGGCGGTCTGGCGGTGATGGAATCGGCCGTGCTCGCCGGGCGGCATCCCGGTCACGAAGGTTGCCCAGTGCGCGTCGTCACCCAGGCCGGCGAGGGCCTCGATGGTTCCCGAGACTCCGCGTTGGCGTACAGACTGCAGCACCGGGAGATCTCCGGCGCGCAACATGTCCTCGACCGTCTCTTTGTCGGCCGCGTCCCAGCCGACGACAAGGCATCGAATCGCCATGGTCGAGTCAGACTAGCAGAAGGTTGACCTTGATCCGAAAGTCCTGGAGCGTCTCGTATCGAGGGTCGCGCCTCGGTCCTCGCGCCCCGTCCGTCCCCGATTTGAAATGCCGGCGCCCGAGGGCTACATTCGCCGGCATGCAGTTCCGCAGTCGGTTGTGTCGTGTCCGTGCGATCCGAATCCATCGCATTGTGAGGAGAATGTTCTGATGGCTGTGCCTCCCAGTGAGCCTGCCGCCGCGCCAGCGGCCAAACCCGTTGAAGAGCGCGAATCCGTCGTCATCCGCTTCGCCGGCGATTCCGGCGACGGCATGCAGGTCGCCGGCATGCAATTCACCAACGAGACCGCCCTGGCGGGCAACGACCTGAGCACCCTGCCCGACTTCCCCGCCGAGATCCGCGCCCCGGCGGGCACGCTGGCCGGGGTCTCCGGCTTCCAGCTGAACTTCTCGAGCCGCGAGGTGTTCACCCCGGGCGACAACCCGGACGTGCTGGTGGCGATGAATCCCGCGGCGCTGAAGGTCAACCTCGGCGATCTGGACCCCAACGGCATCCTCATCGTCGACAAGGAGGCCTTCAACGAGCAGAACCTCAAGAAGGCCGAGTACAAGTCGAATCCGCTCAACGACGGCTCGCTGGATCGATTCCAGCTCTTCGTGATCGACATCAGCAAGCTGACGGCGGCGGCACTGGCCGACATGCACCTGTCGGCGCGCGCGGTGAACCGCTGCAAGAACTTCTTCGCGCTCGGCCTGACCTCCTGGATGTTCCAGCGGCCGATCGAGACGACCATCAATTGGATTCAGCAGCGCTTCGGCAAGACCCCGGAGCTCGCGGACGCCAACATCCGAGTGCTCAAGGCGGGGTACAATTTCGGCGAGACCACGGAGATCTTCACGCATGCGTATGCGGTCAAGCCGGCACGCATCGAGCGCGGCATCTACCGCAACATCACCGGCAACACCGCCACCGCGCTCGGGTTCGTCGCGGCGGCGCACCAGGCGGGGGTGCCGCTGTTCCTCGGCAGCTATCCGATCACTCCCGCGAGCGACATCTTGCACGAGCTGTCGACCTTCAAGAATTTCGGCGTGTACACCTTGCAGGCCGAGGACGAGATTGCCGGCGTCGGCGCGGCGCTGGGCGCGGCGTTCGGCGGCGCCATCGCCATCACCACCACCAGCGGGCCGGGCATGTGCCTGAAGGCCGAGACCGTCAACCTGGCGGTGAGCGTCGAGCTGCCGATCGTCATCGCCGACATTCAGCGCGGCGGTCCGAGCACCGGCTTGCCGACGAAGACCGAGCAAGCTGACCTGCTGATGGCGCTGTATGGGCGCAACAGCGATTCGCCGGTCCCGATCATCGCGCCGTCGACGCCGGCCGACTGCTTCGCCGCAGCCTTCGAAGCGGTGCGCATCGCGGTGAAGTACATGACCCCGGTGATCCTCCTCTCCGACGGCTACCTTGCCAACGGCGCCGAGCCGTGGCTGATCCCGAAGGCGGCCGATCTCCCGAAGCTGCCCGTCGAGTTCCGCAGCGACGCGCACGGCTTCTTCCCGTACCTGCGCGACCAAGAGACGCTGTCGCGTCCGTGGGTGCGACCCGGCACGCCCGGCTTGGAGCACCGCATCGGAGGCCTGGAGAAGGAGTACCTGAGCGGCAACGTCAGCTACGCGCCGATGAACCACGAGCAGATGGTACGGGTGCGGGCCCGCAAGATCGCCGGCATCACCGCCGAGATCCCACCTACCGAGGTGCACGGTCCGGCGCAGGGCGACCTGCTGGTCATCGGCTGGGGCAGCACCTACGGCTCGATCGCCGCCGCCGTCAAGGAGGTCCAGGCGCACGGCAAGTCGGTGTCGCAGGTGCACCTGCGCTACTTGAACCCGCTGCCCAACGACCTGGGCGACATCCTGCGCCGCTTCAAGCAGGTGCTGGTGCCGGAGATGAACATGGGGCAGCTCGTCAAGGTCCTGCGCGCCGAGTACCTCGTGGATGCCGTCGGCCTGAACAAGATCCAGGGCCTGCCGTTCAAGGTGTCCGAGATCGTCGCGCGCATCAACCGCATGCTGGAGGCGTAACGCAGATGTCCACGACTGTCGCACCGACGAAGCTGACCCGAAAGGATTTCGTTTCCGATCAAGACGTGCGCTGGTGCCCCGGATGCGGCGACTATGCCATCCTGGCGCAGGTGCAGAAGGTGATGCCCGAGCTGGGCGTGGCGCGCGAGAACATCGTCTTCATCTCGGGCATCGGCTGCTCGAGCCGCTTCCCGTACTACATGAACACCTACGGTTTCCACAGCATTCACGGCCGCGCCCCGGCGATCGCCACCGGGCTCAAAGCCTCGCGACCCGATCTGTCGGTGTGGGTGGTGACCGGCGACGGCGACGCGCTGTCGATTGGCGGCAACCACCTCATTCACGCCCTGCGGCGCAACATCGATATCAACATCCTGCTTTTCAACAACCGCATCTACGGCCTCACCAAGGGGCAGTACTCGCCGACCTCCGAACAGGGGAAGATCACCAAATCGACGCCGCTGGGCTCGATCGACTATCCGTTCAACCCCATCTCCGTCGCCTTGGGAAGCGAAGCCAGCTTCGTCGCCCGCAGTGTCGACGTCGAGGCCAAGCATCTGCAGGACATCGTGCGGCGCGCCCACGAGCATCGCGGCACGTCGTTCGTGGAGATCCTCCAGAACTGCAACATCTTCAACGACGGCGCGTTCGCGGCGCTGACCGAGAAGGACAGCAAGGCCGACAGCCAGCTGGTGCTCGAGCACGGCAAGCCGCTGATCTTCGGCAAACAACGCGACAAGGGCATCCGCATGCGCGGCCACTCGCTCGAGGTGGTGACGCTGGGCAACGGCGTTGGGGACGCGGACATCATCGTGCACGATGAGACCGATCAGGCCCTCGGCTTCCTGCTGAGCGTGATGACCCCGCCGAGGTTCCCGACGCCGATCGGCGTGTTTCACGCCGTCGAGCGCCCGACCTACGACACCATCCTTACGGAGCAGATTCGCGATGCCAAGCAACGGCAGGGTGAGGGGAATCTCGACGCGCTGCTGCGCCGCGGCGACACCTGGACGGTCGACTAGCGTCACGCCCGCGGCGTTTCGACGGCGCGGCCGCGGCGTGCCGTGGTGTCACCGCGCCGGGTGAGGAGCCTGCGTGCGCTGGCTGCTGATCATCTCGAGCGTCGTCGCGGCTGCGGTGCTTGGACTGTTCGCCGGGTACGCCCGCTGGGGCAAGCAAGAAGCCAAGGTCGAGCACGTCGAGCAACAACTGCAGACCACCACCTCCGAACTGACGACGCTGCGACAGGAGCGCGCTGCCCTGCAGCAGCGCTTGGAACAGGTCAACAAAGAGCAGGAACGGCTGGCGCAGGAGAACGAGATCCTGCGCACACAACGCACGACGCAGCAACTCCTGGGTGGCAAGGGCGGCGAGCTACCCGAGTTGCCCCCCAAATGACATCGCCGCGGGTGCCGCCGCGGCGCCCCCGGTTCCGCACGCCCTGCAACGGGGCTCACTGAGCCGTGACGCGGATGATCAGGGCCTTGGCAGCGCTGACGCGAAGGGCCTCGTCGCGGATGCGGACGGTTACCAGCGTTTCGCCGCTCGGGAAGCTGAACGGTCGATTGATCAGGCCGCAGAACTGCACGGTGGTAGCCGCGCTCACGAAGTTGAACTGCCCGTCCTTCGACATCACACACGAATTCGCAATCCGGCCACCGGGCGACCCGGTCTCGTCCTTGAACCGGCACGCGAAGTCATTGATCGCATCGGCGATCGATTGAATCGGGGCGAAGCTCGGCGGATCAATCGCCGGCACACCGCCGAACATTCCGAGATCGTCGTCACACACCGTGGTAGTGGGATTGTCGCCCAACGGGCGCGAGACCTCGACCTGCAGATCCGGCAAGCTCGTCGGATCAACCGGGCTCCAATTGAATGCGGAGGTGCCGACGGGGGTGCCGAGGCCTCCCGGCGCCCCTTCGACGACGATCGAGAAGCCGCTGCCGCCGCTGCGTTCAAAGATCGGGATGCCGTCAGGCGTCGAGTCGGTCGACAGCACCAGCGTATCGTCGGAACGTGTCACGCCCAGGAAGGAGATCACGGGCTCGGGCGGCACGGTCGGCGTACGGGTCCGCGACGGCGTACGCGTCACCGTCACCGTCGGCGTCAGGGTCACGGTCGGCGTGAGGCTCGGAGTGCGGGTGTTCGTCGGCGTGCGCGTCACGGAAGGTGTGGAGGTGACGGTCGGGGTGGGGGTGAGCGTCCGCGTGCGGGTCGGCGAGGGGCTCGGCGTAATGGTGGCCGTGGTTGAGGGCGTTTGGGTCTGTGTGGGTGACAAGGTCACGGTCGCCGTGGGGCTCAGCGTGACGGTCGCGGTCAGCGTCGGGGTACGCGACGCCGTCAACGTGGGGGAGACCGTCGACGTGAGCGTGAGGGTGGGTGTGCTCGTTGGCGTGCGGCTGTTCGTCGCGGTCAACGTGGGCGTCGCGGTGCGTGTGCCGGTTGGGGTACGCGTGAGTGACGTTGTGGGCGTCGGTGTCTGCGTTGGCGACGCCGTCGGTGTCGGGCTCGAGGTAATCGTTGGGGTGGCTGTGGCGGTATTGGTGACCGTCGCCGTCGGGGTGGCGGTGGGGGTATCGGTCGGTGGGCGCGTACCGGTAACGGTTGGCGTCGGGGTTCGTGTGAGACTCGGCGTCCGTGTGGTGGTTGGCGTGCGGCTCGCCGTCTGAGTTGCGCTCGGGGTCGCGGTACGGGTGTCGGTTGCGGTTGACGTCACCGTCGGCGTATCGGTTGGCGGGAACGTATTCGTCTCCGTCGGCGTTGGGGTCGGGCTCGGGCTGTTTGTCGGGGTCGAGGTGGTGGTGCGTGTCGGCGTCTCGGTCGGTGGGCGGGTGCCGGTGATCGTCGGCGTCGGCGTGCGCGTGATTGTCGGTGTCGTGGTGATCGTCGGGGTGCGCGAGTTGGTTTGTGTGCGAGTCGGCGTTGGGGTCACGGTCGGCCGTAGAGTGTTGGTCGATGTCGGGGACAGGGTGGGGGTGGGGCTTCCGGTTGCGGTGTCGGTCGCGGTGGGGGTGCGCGAGGGCACCTCCACGGGCGTGTTGGAGGGGGTCAAGGTCGCCTGCGGCGTGCGTGTCGGTGGCAGCGTGCGGGTGTGGGTTGCCGTGTGCGTCGGTGTGGTCGTCGGGGTATCGGTGAACGTAGCCGTGAGTGACGTGGTCGCGGTGGGAGCGTTGGTCGCCGTGTGAGACGGCGAGGCGGTCGCGGTCGGGGTGCGGGTGATGCTGGGTGTCGGTGTCGACGTCGAGGTACGGCTCGGTGTCGTGCTGGCGGTGAACGTCGGGGTGAGGGTCGAAGTGGGGGTGAGGGTCAACGTCTCGGTGCGTGACGGGGTATCGGTCGGCGGCCGCGTCCCGGTGATTGTTGGTGTTGGCGTACGCGTAACGCTCGGGGTCCGCGTCACGGTTGACGTGGTCGTCGGTGTGGGCGTTGGTGTCACCGAGGCGGTTCGGCTCGCGGTCGAGCTGGCCGTTGCGGTCCGCGTCACCGTCGTGGTCGCCGTGGTGCTCAGCGTCAGGGTGGCCGTCGCCGTACGGGATGGCGTTGTCGTGAAGGAGGAAAGCTGGGTGAAGGTTGAGGTAGGGGTGCTTGTGCTGGTGGTTGTCGGTGCGACGGTGGCCGTTCGCGTGATCGTAGCAGTCGGTGGCACCGTCCGCGTCGCGCTGGCCGTCGACGTCGGCAGGCCGGTCGGCGTGCGCGTTGCTGTCCGGGTAGCACTGACCGTTGCGGTAATGGAGGCGGTCGTGGTGCGGGTGAACGTCGGGACGCCGCTTGCGGTCGCGGTGAGCGTCGGCGTGCGGGAGCTGGTGGCTACGGCGGTGAGCGTCGCGGTCAGGGATGGCGTCGGAGTCGCCGACGGGGCAGCGGGCGAGTTTGGCGTCTCGGACCGGGTTGCCGTGCGCGTCGGTGTGGCGACGCGCGTCGCGGTTCGTGTCGCCGACGGCGATCGCGTCACCGTCAGGGTCGACGTAGGGGTCGGCTGGTTACCGACGCGCACGACTATCTCCGCGACGTCTCCCACCGTGCCGGTCACGTCGCGTACCTGCACCGTGAGCAGGGTGTCACCCAGCGGAAAGGCACGCGCGCCCGACACTACCAGGCAATACTGCGTCACCCCCGATGCCGCCGAGACGAACCGCGGGCTTCCGAAGGAGTCAATCGTGCACGCACGGACCGCAGCCGTAAGCACATCAAAGCCGCAAGCGAAATCGTTGAGCGCCTGGCTGATTTGTGGCGAGAATCCAAAGTCGGGCGGCGTGATTGCGGGGACACCGCCCTCGTTGCACACCCCAGCGCTCCCGTCGCCGAGGGGGCGCGACGTCTCGATCTGTAGATCCGGGCGCGCGGCGGAATCGTTGGGGTCGACATTCAGCATGACCTCTCCCGGCTGTGCTCCGTTTGCACCCGGGAGGGCTTCGACCACCAGGACGAAGCCGACGCCGACGGCCCGCTGAAACAGCGGGACATCATCGACGACCGACACCGGCGACGTGATTGACCCATCGGCAGCCGCCAGTCCCAAGAACGAGACGCGCGGGCCGCTGCGCGGCGTTGCGGTCGGCGTTGCCGTTGGCGGGGCGCCGATCGCCTGCAGCACCCCGACAATATCCGCCGCGCTCACGATCCCGTCAGCGTTGGCATCGACCCCTTGGCAGCCCGGGACGGGAGCAGCGCTGGTTCCGCCCAACGCGAGGAGGACGGCGGTAACGTCGCGATCGTCCACCGTGCCGTCGCAGTTCGCGTCACCAGGCTCGAAGGCCAGGGCGGGTGTGCCAACGATCACAGTCAGGGCACTGATCGCCGCCCAGCGACGCAATCGGCACACCATAATAGCCATCTCACTCTTGCCGCAAAACCGCGTCACTATGCCCATCACGCCCGAGAGGGTCAATATAATCAAAGGGCAAGGCATCATCCCAGCGCGGCTCTTGCCAGGAATTCTGGGGAGGAGTAAGAACGGTCCCCATAAGGAGGCGCGCATGGCGAAGAAGAGGGCCCCAAAGAAGCCGGCTCAGACGAGCCAGGTGCTGTCCCGTCTACAGAGCAACGTGAAGCGGCTGCAACGGGACGCCGAGGGCCTGCTGAAGCGCACGCGTACGCAAGCGGGCCAACTCATCACGCGTGACCAAAAGCGGGCGCTGGATCGGCTTTTCAGCCAAGCGCAACGCCTCCGCACGGATCTCGAAAAACGGGCGCAACGCGCCTCCAAGGACGTCGAATCGCGCGCCGAACGCTTTCTCTCCACCCTCGAAAAGGAAGCCGCCAAACGGCTTGGTCCCCTGCTGCGACGCATGGATCTGCCGTCGCGCGAGGAAGTCCACAGCCTGTCTCGACGCATCGGACAACTCGAACGGCGCCTCAAACCCCAGCGGCCCGCAACACATCATACCTCGGCCCCCGCGCCGGCGTCGGAGCCGATCTCGTCAAGCGGCCTTCCCGCATCAGAGAGCTAGTCCGAACCGACGCGCCAGCAAGTGGGGCGGCTTGCGTATGCCTAGGTGGGGGGCTGCAATGCGGCCCCCTTCCTTATTCGATGAGCGCTTTGGGCAGCCAGGGGCTCGCAGACCGGTAGGACGCCAGCATGACGACCGGTGGCATCGGGCGTTCGTGCCCGAGCAACTCGATCCGCACACGGGCAACGCCGCGGCGGACGATACCCAGCTGTCGGGCCGCCGCGTAGGACAGATCGATGCCGCGGTCAGCCGCGTACGGTCCGCGATCGGTGATTTGCACCACAACTGACTTTCCACTGCGCAATTCGGTGACTTTCACCTTGCTCCCCATGTTCAGCGTGCGGTGCGCTGCGGTCAAGCCGCTGGGATTGAAGAGACTCCCGCTGGCCGTGCGTCGCCCCCCGAAGTCCTTGCCGTACCAAGATGCACGGGTGACCTCCTTGTGGCCGGCGGCGTCGCGCTGGCGCGATGCGGCGGATGCCGGGAGTGCCGTGGCAACGAGCATCATCGCCAGGACGTGAGTGTGTGCGACGCGAACAAGAGTACTGCGAGTCATGTACCCCTCCTTCCTCGAGCTGCGACACTCTGGAGAGGTACAACCGCATCCACACCACCCTACTCGGCGCCACGCTACGTCTGCCTGCAATCGGCAAACGTCGTAGCTCCTCTCCTTGAAGGCCGGCGAAGTTAGCTGACGGGTTTGGGCTCAAGAAGTTGCCCATCCCGACCGGCGAACCGGGCGGGATACACCCCATGAAAACCTGGGTCCTCCGCTCCTCTCTCGAGGATTAGGCCTGTCGCAGGAGATCTTGTTCGCAGACTCGTGTGCCGAAATCAAGCCTTCGGCGCAATTTTCCTCTATTGAGCGTCATCACGGTAACGCAGCGCAAAGGGGGTCCATTCGATTGTGACCCCGGCGCAACCCACTACGAATGGCACGTGCCGTGCAGTCCGACTTTGCTCAATCTCATACTCCGTGAAAAGGGGGAGCTATGTTCGTCGATAAGCAGCAGCCAGGTTCACCGATCAGCGCGTTGCGACGCCGCCTGAAGATGACTCAGGAGGAGTTCGCTCACGCCATCGGGGTGACAGTTTCAACCGTGAATCGATGGGAGAACGGTCACATCGAACCAAGCCGACTGGCGCGCAAAGCGATGGAAGGGCTGGCGGCCCAGTTGTCTGGCGCTGCCGACTTCGTCGAGGCTCCCGTTTCGCTGAGTGCGAAAGAATCCTGACACCATTGCGATAGACTCGCGCCATTTCGGCGCGTCCTTCTTCCAACCACTCAAGCTCGCCCCACGCCGCCAGTGAGCATTTTCAGGCTCGCTGGCGGCCTCTCCTCCGCCGCTCCAGCACGGTCCGCCGATCCCGCGACGCCTCCCGCATCAGAAGATGAGCGCGGCTGCGCGCATGGGCGCCCCACTGCGATCCGCCACGCCGAGCGGAAAGCCGACGAAGACGACGTTCTTCTCCCCCATCAAGTGACCCAAGTTGGCGAGGCCTTCGATCACCGGGATACCAGCTTGGAAGAATGCCAGGCGCTCGGCCCACACTTCTTCCAAAGGCCGGTCCTTATCCATAAGGTCCGCATACCGACTGAAGCTGCCGATGCTGGGCATGTCCGTCGCCAGCGCTCGAATTTTCTTCGCCGCCAACCACTGCGCCGCCTGCACGGATATCGGCGAGTACGCGGGCCAATCTTCGTCCTGGGGCTGCGCGTACCCAACGAAGAGGATCACGATTTCGTTCGACGAGATGTCGTAGTTCTCCAGGTCGGTGATCTGCAACGGAGTGTGGCGATCCTTCCAGCGCAAATCGATCAGCTTTGCGCGCCCGTACAGCCGATCGAGGGGTACCTGATCGGCACGTTCACCACCTTTGAGCAGACGCGCCGGGGCATCGAGATGGGCGCCAAGATTGCTGGGCAATTCGAAATACGTGAGACCGAATGCGTATTGGTCCTTCGAGGGCGTCACCGGTGTGAAGCTCAAGCGCTCCTTCACCCCCAGAAACTCGGTGGCCCGATGCCCCAACTGGCGCACTGGCAGATCCTCGGTGATCACCGGGGACAGGTCAACAATCTTCTTGGGCATCGGCAGCGCCACTGAACCGCCGCGGCGGCAGCCCAGCAAACCAGCGAGCGTGAGAAGGGCAAGGCTGGAGATGTTCCGGATCATGACGCGCTTGGTCTGCCTCATTCGCTGCTCCTCATCTGGGCTCCTTCTCGCACCTCCACCCCTTGGGCCTGATGGATAAAGCATCGCCCGGCCCGATTACGCAAGCCCTGCACCGGTCGCGGGCGCCGGCCGCCGACGGCGCAATCGCGCATGGCAAGTCAACCGCCCGGCACCTTACTACCAAAGCCGTCGCAGAGAGTCAGCCAAAATCCGTGTCCGGCAAACCCCGCTGCAACACGCCGTCGGCCTTCAGCCCAGGACTAGACCCGCTTGGATTTCCAGGCGCCGCGGCGATACCACCAGAAGACGACGATCGCCTCGAAAACGATCGAGACGAGCATGCCGAACCAGACCCCGTCGATGCCGTAGGCCAGCGGCAGGGCGAGCACGTATGCCAGCGGCAACTTGATCGGCCAGTTGGCTACGAACGCGGTAATCATCGGGGGCTTGGTGTCGCCCGCCCCGTTCATCGCACTGACCATCGGGAACATCGGACCGCTGAACAAGAAACTCAGCGCCATGAGCTTGAGAAACGGCACACCCGCCGCCACCACCGCCGGCTCGTGATCGAATGCCAAGATGATCCGCTCGGAACAGGTGTAGTACACCAGACAAAAGAAGATCCCCAACCCCGTCGTCACCGCCAATCCGCGGTGTACAACGCGCTCCGCCTCGCGCACGTTGCCCGCCCCGAGATTCTGTCCCACCAGCGTCGCCACCGCCGCCTGGATGCCAGAGTACGGGATGAAGTTCACCGAAAACGACCGCAAGGCAATGCCGAACGCGGCAATCGCCGCCGTCCCGAAGGACGCAATCACCTTGAGCAGCAGGAACGTCGACAGCGGCCGCGCAATCATCGAGACGCTCGCCGGCGTCCCGATGCGCAGCATCTGCCAGAACTGCCGTGGCACCAAACGCACCCGACGATGCGCTGGCCACGCGAACGGCCGCCCCAGCAGCAGCGACACCGTCACGAAGAGGACCAACCCGAGCGCCGCCGACAGCACCGCGGCGATCGCCGCGCCCGGGACACCCAACCCCAACCACCCCACCGGCACGCCGCCGACCG